>Ga0116187_1000005_pt1 | contig 243912 bp, 207 predicted proteins | sample AD_JPNNA6_MetaG_FD_89755 | JGI IMG/M metagenome (GOLD analysis project Ga0116187, IMG submission 89755) | Active sludge microbial communities of municipal wastewater-treating anaerobic digesters from Japan - AD_JPNNA6_MetaG | ecosystem: Engineered > Bioreactor > Anaerobic > Digestate | place... | reverse complement strand
TGAAACTCAAACGTGCGCGCCAGGAAAGATATGAGAAAAACCGAGAATTGAACAGCATTTTACTGGAGGGTTTACCCGCTTAATTCAACCCATTAAAATTCCCGTTTGGGTGAAGCGAAACACTGTTAAAGATGGTATAGTATCGTTTCAAAAGGTTGTCAATGATCAGACTGATGAATTGCATAAAGTTAAAGACCAGGTTAAACATATTGATGAACTGTCTAATGATATTTTCCAATTATCTGAAAAAATTAAGGATGTAATGGCAAAAACACTTGAATCAATAAATATAATTTCATCTATGGCTGACGGTATTGCCACAACAAACAGCAAAATAAAGGAAAATTCAAAAACTATTAGTGAAAAGTCTGACAGACTATCCATACTGGTAAAGTGAACAGGGGCTGGGAGCTAAAAATCTCTTGACAAAAACCCTCCATGGAAATGTATGTACAGGAGTTCCCAAGACGCCCTATGACGTTCGAAAAGCACAACTTCGGATATCTGCTCACCTTCATGCTGGTGGGAGCCATTCTGGGTTCGGCGCTGGGGACGCTGGCGGCGGGGTTCGTTCCCGCCCTGTCGGTCATCCAGAAAAGCCTGACCGGCCCGATAGGTTTTAACCTTGAGATCATCAGTTTCAGCATCAAGATAAACCTTTCCTCGATCATAGGCCTCGTAATCGGGGTGATTATCTTCAGGAAGGTTTAGGCCGCACCCGCGGCTATCAAGCAGCATTCCCCGGGATCGGGGGACGCGAAGAAAAAATCGGCAGTGGCCGGTTGCCTCCTTCAACGGTGAAAAGGCAATAGTCAATAACGGCACACAAGGCGTCGGCCCCACGGCAGGCGTTTAGTATATTTTTCCAACCGGTTTGCGCGTGCGCGCGGGCCGCTTGAGGAAAGCAATGAATCGGGGCTGTCCTTATGCCCCCCCAATCCCCCCCGAAGGGGGGGGTACCGGATGGTGCGATTGTTCATACCGCAGGCAAGTCCCCCAAGGGGGATTTAGGGGGGGGCTTCAGGGAAGTTCCTGAAACTATCTTATGAATGAGAGGGGGTACTATCATTGTCAGTAGTATCGATGAAAGCATTGTTGGAATCGGGAGTTCATTTCGGCCATCAGACCAGGCGCTGGAACCCCAAGATGTCGCAGTTTATTTTCACTGCGAGGAACGGAATCCACATCATTGACCTGCAGAAGACCATGCAGCGCATCAAGATCGCCTATGCCGCGATGAAGGAAGTCGCGGAAAAGAACGGCAGGGTCCTTTTCGTGGGAACGAAGAAACAGGCCCAGGCCGCGATAGTCGAGTACGCGAAGAAGTGCGGCCAGTTCTACGTGTCCGAGCGGTGGCTGGGCGGCCTCCTGACCAATTTCAAGACCGTCAGCAACTCTATCCGGCGCCTCAAGGAGCTGGAGAAGATGAAGGAAACGGACAACTGGGACGCGGAGACGAAAAAGGAGATCCTTGATCTGAACCGCGAGCTTGAGAAGAAGGACAAGGTCCTCTCCGGCATCAAGGACATGACCAGGATGCCCGACGCGCTCTTCATCATAGATCCGAAGCGCGAATCGATCGCCGTGCAGGAAGCCAAGAAGATGGGCATCAAGATTTTCGCCGTGGTCGACACCAACTGCAACCCGGACGAGATTGACTTCCCGATTCCGGGGAACGACGACGCCATCAGGGCCATCGCCCTCTTCCTGGATGTCATGGCCCGCGCGGTGCTGGAAGGCCAGTCCGGCGGCATCACCGAGGAGGCCCTCGTGGAAGAGGGGGGCGAAGAAGGCGCCGGCGAAGAAGCGGCCGCCGCGCCGGAAGGATCGACAGAGGCGCCCGCAGGTTCGTCGTACGAATACGACGAGGACGACGAAATGTACGAGCCGCGCAAGTAGGCTCCGGCGGTGCGCCGGAAACGGGCGCGCCGGCCGTTGTTGTAATGAGATATGAAATTTTTTTGAAGGAGAAGTACCGTGGCTGAGATAACTGGCGACATGATAAAAGAACTGAGGGAAAAGACCCAGGCCGGCATGCTTGATTGCAAGAAGGCCCTCGTCGAGACGAACGGGGACATGGACAAGGCCGTCGAGATGTTGAGGAAGAAGGGCCTCGCGTCGGCGGACAAGAAGATGGGCCGCGAGGTGACCCAGGGAATCGTTGCGTCCTACGTGCACAGCAACAACAAGATCGGCGTGCTGCTGGAGCTCCTGACCGTGACCGATTTCGTCGCCCGCAACGAGGGCTTCGGGGAGCTTGCCAAGGACATCTGCATGCAGATTGCGGCGGCCAATCCCCTCTACGTCAGGATAGAGGACGTGCCCAAGGAAGTGATCGACAAGGAGCGCGAGATCTACCGCGAGCAGATGAAGGATTCAGGCAAGCCGGCAAACGTCATCGAGAAGATCATAGACGGCAAGCTCAACAAGTTCTACGCCGACGTGTGCCTTCTCGAGCAGGAATTCATCAAGGATTCGGCCGTCAAGATCAAGGACCTGATAAAGCAGAAGATCGCCGCCTTCGGGGAGAACATAGAGGTTGGGAAGTTCACCCGCTACCAGATAGGTATCTAGCATGGTATCAGCCAGTCCGACACAGGAGCCCCGGTACCGCCGGGTGCTCCTGAAACTTTCCGGCGAGGCCCTGGCCGGCGAAGCCAAGAACGGCATTGATCCCGTGATCCTCTCCGGCATTGCCGGCGAGATACGGGAGGTGCAGCAGTTGGGCGTCCAGGCGGCGGTGGTCATCGGCGCCGGCAACATATTCAGGGGAAAGATGGCCGACGGCCTGGGCCTGAAGCGGGTGACCGGCGACCACATGGGCATGCTCGCCACCGTGATGAATTCGCTGGCCCTGCAGAACGCCCTGGAGCGGCTGGGCGTGGAGTCGGTGGTGATGTGTCCCTTCTCCATGATGGAAATCGCCGAGCCCTATATCATACGGGCGGCGCTGTCGCACCTGGACAACGGGCGCACGGTCATAGCGGCCGGCGGGACCGGCCAGCCCTTCTTCACCACCGATACTGCGGCAAGCCTGCGGGCCGTGGAACTGGAGGCGTCGGTTCTGCTGAAGGCGACCAGGGTCGACGGGGTGTACACCGGCGATCCTGAAAAGGACCGGGACGCGAAGAAGATCGACTTTATTTCATACATTGACGTGCTGAAGGGTCAGCTGCGGGTCATGGATTTCACGGCCGTGACCCTCTGCATGGAAAACAGGCTGCCGATCATTGTTTTCAACCTGTTCAACCGCGGTTCATTGAAAAAAATCGTTGCCGGCGAAACGGTCGGAACTCTTATTTCCTGACGAGGAGGAAACCATGGTAGAAGATGTCATCACCGATGTGGAAGACCGCATGAAGAAAAGCATCGCGGCGCTGCAGAAGGATTTCGGCGCCATCCGGACCGGGAGGGCCAATCCCGCCATGTTCGACGGCATCAGGGTGAGCGTGTACGGCACGGAAATGCCCCTGAACCAGGTGGCGACGGTGTCCTGCCCGGAGCCGAAGCTGGTGGTCATACAGCCATGGGACAAGGGGAACCTGGCTGAGGTGGAAAAGGCCATCCTCAAGTCGGACCTGTCCGTGAACCCGTCAAACGACGGCAACCTGATCAGGATCCAGATACCGGACCTGACCGAGGAGCGGCGCAAGGAGTACGTGAAGCTCGCCAAGCAGAAGGCCGAGGAGTGCCGCGTCGCGATCCGCAATGTCCGCCGCGACGGCAACGACATGGTCAAGGAGCTTGAGAAGGAGAAGGAGATATCCGAAGACGACTCCAAGAACGCCCTTGCGCGAATCCAGAAGACCACCGATAAATACATTGACGAAATTCAGAAGCTGACGGATAATAAGGAAAAAGAGATACTGAATATATAATTCGGACTGTCACTGAAGACCCCCCGGCCCCCCGAGGGGGCGCCGGCATCATGCCCCCCAGGGGGGTAGGGGGGTCATAAGATACGGCTCCGATACTTTAATGAAAGACTACAAGTCCCTCATAAACAGGAAGAAGGTTCCCTCCCACGTGGCCATCATCATGGACGGCAACGGGAGGTGGGCGAAAAAAAAGTCCCTTCCCCGGTCTGAAGGCCATAAGCGCGGCGCGGAGATCATCGAGCCCCTCATGGACACGGCCATCGACCTCGGCATCAAGGCCGTTTCCCTCTACGCCTTTTCCACGGAAAACTGGCGGCGGCCCCGGTCCGAGGTGTTGAGCCTCTGGAAGCTCCTGGATTACTTCTTCCGGCAGAAGATCGGGACCCTGAAGGAAAAGGGGATACAGGTGAGGCATTCCGGTCTCCATGACCGCCTGCCGTCGTCCTCCCTGCGGACCATCCAGAACGCCATCATGGAAACGAAGGGGAACAAGCGCCTCGTCCTGAACTTCTGCCTCAACTACGGAGGCCAGCAGGACATCGTCCAGGCGGTCAACGGCTGGCTCGATGAACGGAAGCGGCAAACGCGGCTGACAACGGGGGACATCGAGAAGCGACTTTTCACGGCCGGCATGCCGCCGGTGGACCTGATGATCCGCACCGGCGGCGAGTCCCGCATCAGCAACTTTTTAATCTGGCAGTTGGCCTACGCGGAGCTCATGTTCATGGACGTGCTCTGGCCCGACTTCAGGCCCGCGCACCTGTACCGGGCGATATACGAATTCCAGCAACGAGAAAGGAGATTTGGCGGCTTATGAGCGATGTAAAGAAAAACACCCTTATTCGAGTCCTGAGCGCCGTGGTGGCGCTTCCCGTGTACGTGTTCACGATCGTTACCGACCTGGCGCAGGCGATCCCGATCCTGGTCTGCTCGCTCATCGTCAGCCTGGCGTGCCTCTATGAATATTTCTCCATCACGGAACGGGGAGAGGAGGGGAGCCCCTACGCGAAGACCGGCATGGCCTTTGCCGTTATCATCAATATCGTCATGTACCTGTTCGCCTTCGGCAAGCTCTACGGATACAGCAGGTACATCCCCGTCTTTGACGCCAGGGTCGTCATGGCCGTCATGACGGTCTTCCTGTCGTTCATCCTGGCGCTGCAGCTTTTTACCAGGCCGCTGAAGGGCGCCGCCTATTCCCTGGGGGTCACCCTCTTCGGCCTGGTCTACATCGTGTTTTCCTTTTCGCATATAATCTTAATGAAGGCCCTGGTGAACGGCGTGTACTACATCATCATCCTCAACGTGGTGGTGATGCTCAACGATACCTTCGCCCTTTTCGGTGGGGTCCTGTTCGGCAAGCACAAGACCGGGTTCCCGGTGTCGCCCAACAAGTCGTGGGAAGGATATTTCGCCGGCCTCCTTTTCAGCGTCCTCGCCATGGTCATCACGAACCAGATCTACATCTCGTTTTTCGACAAGACGCTTTTCAACATGGTCGAAGCGGTCATCCTGGGTATCGTCCTGTCGGTCACGGGCAACCTGGGGGACCTGGTGGAATCGGCCATCAAGCGCGACGGGTCCACCAAGGACTCGGGCTCCATCATCCCCGGCCATGGCGGCATGTGGGACGTCTTCGACGCCCTGATATTCTCGTATCCGCTGTTCTACTACTACCTTGTCCTCAAAGGAGTCGCCTGATTCAATCCAGGCGTATGGGCAGGACTATATCCATCCTCGGGTCAACCGGCTCGATCGGCGAATCGACGCTCCGGGTCGTGCGCTTCCTGTCAAAGGAGTTCAGCGTTTACGGCCTCGCCTGCGGGGGCAACATCGACCTGCTGGAGAGGCAGATCCGCGAGTTCGGCCCGGCCGTCGTCTCCGTGGGATCGCCGGATGCGGCGGCCTCGGCAGAGTACCGGGAGCTCGTGAAAAAGTTCCCGGGGGTGGAATTCCTCGAAGGGGAGGAAGGCACAATCGAGCTGGCGGGCCGGAGCGTCGACGTGCTGGTTTCGGCCATCGTCGGCGCCGCTGGCCTGAAGCCGACGCTGGCATCGCTGGGAAAGGCGAAGCGCCTCGCCCTGGCGAACAAGGAGACCCTGGTCATGGCGGGGGACATCGTGAAACGGGGGCTGGCCGCCTCCGGCGGTGAGATGATCCCGGTGGACAGCGAGCACAGCGCCGTGTTCTGTCTCACCGGGGGCCTCGCTCCCGCCGAGATCGAGCGGGTGATCCTCACCGCCTCGGGGGGGAGCCTGCGCGGCGTCCCGGTCGAGGAGCTGGAGCGGGTGACGCCGCAGCAGGCCCTGGCCCACCCCACTTGGGACATGGGGAACAAGATCACCATCGATTCCGCCACGCTCATGAACAAGGGGCTCGAGGTGATCGAGGCGCACCACCTTTTCGACCTCCCCTATGAAAAGATCGACGTGCTGGTGCATCCCGAAAGCGTCGTCCATTCAATGGTGGAGACCGTGGACGGCGCCCTGTACGCGCACATGGGCGTGACCGACATGGTGTTCCCGGTCCTCAACGCCCTGACCTGGCCGGAGAGGCGCGGCAATCCCTTCGGGAGGCTCAGGCTCGAGGAGGTAGGCAGGCTCACCTTCGCGGCCTGCGACCGGAAGCGTTACCCGGCCCTCTCCCTCTGCTACGAGGCGGGGAGGCGGGGCGGCACCATGCCGTCGATCCTGAACGCCGCCAACGAGGTGGCGGTCGCGGCCTTTCTCGCCGGGCGGATACCCTTCACGGACATCGTGAAGATAGTCGAGAAAACCATGGGGACGCAGAATGTTCTGGACAATCCGGGGCTGGGGGAGATTGTTGACGCAGACCGGGCGGCCCGTGACACGGCGTCAGGTTTTATCGGCGGAACAATGTAACGAAAACCGCTGAAATGATACAGTTAAAATAAAAAGAAAGGGAGTTCGGTAATGCAATATGTAATCTACGTCGCGGCCGGGATCGTCCTCCTGGGCCTCTGCATCTTTGTCCACGAGCTCGGGCATCTCCTGGGCGGGAAAATGGTCGGCATCAAGGCAAAGACTTTTTCCATCGGCATGGGCAAGGGCATCATAAAGAAAACCATCGGCGACACCACCTACCAGATAGCGCCGATACCCTTCGGCGGGTTCTGCCAGTTCTACGGCGAGGACCCCTCCGAGGAGCGGACCGGGCAGGGATACGAGTTCCTGTCGGCCCATCCCCTGAGAAGAATCGTGACCGTGGCCATGGGTCCCCTCTTCAACCTCATCTTCGGCATAATCATCTTCTTCATCATGAACATGGTGGGGTACTCGAAGGACACCAACCAGGTCTATATTCCGGAACAGATGCAGTCGGGAAAAAACGCGTCCGCGGCCTATGCCTCGGGAATACGGAGCGGCGACTGGATCGTGAAGATGGGCAAGGAAGAGGTCCGCAGCTTTGCCGACATATCGGCGGCGGTCATGTTCAGCGAGGGAAGGAAGATCGATGTCACGGTGAAGCGCGACGGGAAAGTGTTGAGCCTGCCGGTGACGCCGAAGAAGAACGAGGGAAGCGGCCGTTACGAGATCGGCGTGATGCCCCACGGCTCGCGTATCCTGGTGGTGGAGCTGGTCGACGGCGGCGCGGCCAAGGACGCGGGGCTCCGCGAGATGGACGAGATCGTGTCCATGGACGGGAAGCCGGTTGCGAGCGAGGCCGAGTTCTCGAATTACGTCAACAGCCATGCCGACAGGAAGGTGGTCTTCAGGATCTCGCGGAAGGGAAAGGTCTTCGACAGGGAGATCGCCCCCCGCCTCAACGATATCGTGCGCTTCAGGTCTGTCGACAGCAAGGGCGTCGCCGGCGAAACCATCCCGATCATGAAGTCGAGGAATCTGCAGAAGTACCTGGAGAAGGGCTCCATCCTGATCAACGGCCGGAAGATCATCAGTTATGACGGCCTCATCGGCACCGTGAAGGAAAACCAGGGGAAAATCATATCATTCCAGATCGAAAAGGAGCAGTACCGGGGGACCGCCGAGATCGACAAGGTGGGCCTCATCGGCATATTCCAGGCCGTCGCGCCGGACCAGGTGCAGGTCAAGTACGGCTTCGGCGACGCCGTGGTGCAGTCCTTCGTCGAGCCCTACAAGTGGATCGTGCTGAACCTGAAGGGGCTCGGCATGCTCTTCACGGGCAGGATGAACGTGCGGGAAAACCTCTCAGGCCCCATCAGGATCGTCCAGATCGCCGGCCAGGTGGCGTACTACAAGGGGATGTCGGATTTCATCCTCCTCATGGCGAAGATATCCATCATCCTGATGGTGATGAACCTCCTCCCCATCCCGGTGGTGGACGGGAGCCATCTCATCTTCTTCACCATCGAGATGATCAGAAGGAAGCCGATGAGCCAGAAGGTGATGGAGCGGGTCCAGACCGTGGGCATCGTGATCCTCGCCCTGATCATGGGCTTCGCCATCTTCAACGACATATCGATGCTGCCCTTTATCCAGAATTTCTTCAAGTAGGCATTATCCATGCTTGTTCACCCCACGGGGAAACCTCACCCCCCTGCCCTCTCACCGTAGGAGAGGGGGCGGTGGGGTGAGGTCTTTTATGGCCCCCCTATCCCCCTGTGGGGTCATGATGCAAATCTGTTTTTTGCGGTCATTTTCGAACGAAGCGAAAAATATTTTAGCATTGTCAGTTCATTCCTAACACTGGTATTTCTTTCACCCCCCCCTGCGGCGGTCGGGTGGTAAAATAGTCGATTGCTCTTCAATATGTATTGACACCGACTTTTTTCCGTGGTAAAGTCCCGGAACCAATTCGATGTGCGAGGTGTTCATGAAGGTATCACGCTACCACGGCGTAAAGCTCGGCCTCCTGATCGGTCCCTCCCTGGCGGGGATGGCCTTCGGCGCGGCATTTTCTTCGCTTATCTCTCCCGCGCCCACGGTGCGCACGATCGTCCAGGGAGTTGTCTGCGGTTTCCTGATAGGCTTCACCGCGTTCTACCTGGAGTATTTCGTCTTCGACCGCATCAGGAGAGTGACGGTCATCGTGAGCGCCGTCCTCCGTTCACTTATCTTTTCAACCGTCATCATACTGGCATACGTGATATCGGATCTTCTCGTTTTCGGCGCCGGCACCATCATCTACGACGTGAAAACATATCTGCTCCCGAGCTTCGGCACTGCCATCATTTCCATCTTCGGCGTGATTCTTCTGATAAACATAAACAGGCTCCTGGGCCAGAAGGCCCTGGGGAGGCTTCTCATCGGCCTTTATCACAAGCCGGTGATGAAGAAACGCATTTTCATGTTCATCGACCTCGCGTCGTCCACCGCCATCGCCGAAGATATCGGCGATATTCGGTTCCATTCATTCCTGAACGACTTCTTCTTCGACGCAACGCCTCCCATCGTGGAATGCAAGGGAGAGATATACAAGTACGTGGGCGACGAGATCATTGTTTCCTGGACCATGAAGAGGGGAATCAGGGACAACAACTGCATCGACTGCTATTTCCAGATCGCGGACAGGATCCAGCAGCGCCGCGAATATTACCATGCAACGTACGGCGCGGCGCCGAGCTTCTCCGCCGGCATCCACAGCGGGAGCGTGGTGATCGGCGAGATGGGCGATTACAAGCGCGAGGTCGCCTTCCTGGGCGACGTGGTCAACACCGCCTCCCGTATCCAGGCCGAGTGCAAGGCGCGTTCACGGAACCTGATCATATCGGAGGAGCTTAAAAGCGAGCTTTCCCCGGGAGCCGACCGGGACTATGTCTTTGAAGGCCTCGGGTCTTTCGCCCTGCGCGGGAAGAAGCAGGAGATCCGCCTCTACAGCGTTGCCCGGAAAAATATCCTGTGATGCCCGGCCGGCGCGGCTGACGGTTACGTCAGGCAGAGGCCGAGCCACTCGGCGGTGAGAGCCGGTTTTTCCGAGCCTTCAACGAAGACCCTGTGATGTATGGCGATGAGCACCCTGCCGTTCCCTTTCTCCTCAACGCCGGCCAGCTTCATTACGCTCCGGATCTGCGATCCCGACGGCACGGGCCTGATGAAGCGGACCCTGTTCAGGCCGTAATTGAGGACCTCTTTCACTCCTTCCGGGAGCCATATGCCCGTGGCCGCGAGGCGCGAGACCAGGGACAGGGTGAGGAACCCGTGGGCAATGGTCCTGCCGAAGGGGCCGGACCTGGCCCGTTCGGGATCGACGTGGATGAAGTTGTGGTCATCGGTGCAGTCGGCGAAGCTGTTGATCATCTCCTGGGTGATTTTGAGCCAGTCGCTTGCCCTCTCTTCGCCGATGCTTTCCTTGAGTTGTGCCAGAGGCAAGACCGTTAATGCCATAACGCGATTTCCCCCCCTCAGTGAATTGGCTTCAGCATGGCACAATGGCGAAAAAAGAAAAGTTAATTTTGATTTCCATGACCGGTAACGCAAAAAAGCCTCTCCCGGTTCCCGGGCAGAGGCTTTTCTGTTCCGCTCGCGGTGCCTGTTCGGGCTGCCGCCGGGAACCGGCTGCTATTTGATCGTGGCCTTGAGGGCGATTTCCTTATAGCTCTTGCTGAAGGTGAACTTCGGTACCTTGGTCGCTTTTTTGGCCGGGATGGTGATCTCCTCGCCGGTCAGCGGGTTCCTGCCGAGCCGCTCTTTCGTGGCCGGCTTGACCTTGATGAAGAGCTTGCCGAATTTTCCGACCGGGACCCTCTGGCCCTTGATGACCCCGGCGTTGATGACATCGAATACGTCGTCAATGATTTCCTGCGCCTTGGCGCGGGGCACCGCGTGTTTTTCGGCGATATATTTTACGATTGCCTGGGCAGTGTATTTTGCCGGATAGCTTACTTTGATTTTTACGGCTTCCTTGGACGCTGCTTTCTTAAGGGTTTTGCTTGTTTTAGTGGCCATTATTACTCCTTCTTGTTGTGTTGTTGTTCGTAGTCAATCATGGAATGCCCGATTTATATTCCGCTCTCCTTCCCGGTTCCTGCATAAATCGAAAATCCGGATGATTGGAAATGATATCCTTCCATCATTTATATTAAACAACGGGACTGTTTTGTTAAAACGTCAAGCATTTTTATTGTTGTGGACGTTCCGGGGCCTCAAACGGCAGCCGGGCCGTTGAACGGGAGCGCCCGAATCCCGCGCCTCAAGGGGGTGTCCTGTTTTATTAATTAACTTGATTAAAAACAGGCCATGCTTATTAGTGGTATTAATTGTTAATTATTAATGAAGTTACGATGTAGATTGTTCCTGTCATCTATCTCTTAATGACGTATAGTATTAACAAAATAAAACAGAATGGAGAATTGGATGCAGGGAAGAACACTCTATGTGGGGAATTTAAGTTCGTCGCTCAGCAAGCAGACGCTGTCCGAGTTGTTTTCGGGATACGGCAGCGTCCTCGAAGTGAAAATAGTCGGGGACAACGCCTTCGGGTTCATTGAAATGTCCAACACCGATGAAGCGGAACATGCGAAAAAATCGCTTAACGGTCACGAACTGGAAGGCCTCAAGCTCAAGGTTGACGAAGCCCGCCCGAAAAACTACAGGAAGTTCGGCGGTCCCCGGAGATAATCTCCCGGCACCCGGTCTGCCGTTATTTCCGGAACTGTCCCAGCCGCTCCCCGGTGTCGCTGATGTCGAACTCGCTTTCGAATTCCAGCTCCAGGCTCATGTCCAGCGACATGCGTTCATTGGTGTTGTAGAGCGACTTGTACGCCGCCACCGACTCCCGGCTGTTGGCCATGATGCTCCGCGCCAGCTCCTGGAAGGTCTCCTCCAGCCTTTCCGCCGGAACCGCCCTGTTGATGAGGCCGATGCGCTCCGCTTCCCGTCCGGTCACGGCTTCTGCGGTGAAGGACATCTCCTTTGCCTTGAGGAACCCGACCCGGCGCGGCAGGCGCGCGGTCATGCCCCAGGTGGGCCGGAGCCCCCACTTCGCGTGGGTGTCGCCGATCTTCGCGTCTTCCGCCGCCAGGACGATGTCGCATGCCAGCATGAGTTCCATGGCGCCGGTGAAGCAGAAGCCGTTGACCAGGGCCACCACCGGCTTCGGCGCGGTGCGGATGGCCTGTATCAGGTCCCGTGCCGGTATGTCGAGGATGTCGCCGACCTTGCCGCGCTCCAGCTTCTTCGCGCCGAGTGACTTCAGGTCGACGCCGGCGCAGAAGGCCCTGCCGGCGCCGGTAATGGCCACGACTTGGACATCGGCGTCCTTCCCCGCTTCTCCCACCGCGATGGTCAGCTCGGAGAGCATGTAGGACGTGATGGCGTTCATCGCCTCGGGCCTGTTCAGCGTTATCCTGCCCACGCCACCCTTTTTCTGGTATATGATCGTTTCAAAGGTCATGAGGCATCTCTCCGGGTAACCATGATTTAGTACGGAAGCGGCACCGCCTGCCCGCTGTCAAGCCAGACATTGCCGCTGAAGGTTGTTGTGCCGCTGGTGTAAAAGAGTCCCTGCCTGAAGTCCCTTCCCATGCGGTTGTTGTTGATCCTGACGTTGGTCGGCTCCACCGGGGGCACATGGCTGCCGGCGCGGGAGTGGATGATGAATTTCCCGCCTTTCACGATGTTGCCGTCTATCAGCACGTTGTCTATGGGGCCGCTATCGGTGGCGATCATGATTGCCGATGACGATACGGGGGGCATCTCGATGCAGTTGTTCCTGATAAGGACATTTCTTCCGGAAAGCAGCCTGATGCCGTTATTGCGGGGCCCGCCGTGGGCGGCAAGGTGATGGATGTAACAGCCTTCGATAATAACGTTGGAGCCGGCCCGGAACCCGTCCCGGGATCCGTGGATGTCGAGGCGCCGCGCCGTGCAGTTGCCGGCGGCGACCGCGGCCTCGGAGGAGAATGCGCCGATGATCTCGGTATGCTCTATCACGAGGGAGCCGGCCGGGAACACGCGCACCGGGTACCGGTCCGCGCTGCGGATCCGGCAGTTCCTGACCGTCACCCGGGGCGCCTTGACCTCGACGCTGCCGGTGATGTCCATCCCCTCGATCACGGTGCCGGCGCGCAGGACCTCGATGCCGCCCGACGGGACAAGGTCGTCCGCGTCGATGCCGGCGCCGCGGTAGCCGGTGTTTTCCCGGCAGGCGGTTCCCGTGGCACAGAGGGCCGCGCTCGCCTGGAGCCTGTCGTTGAAGCACCAAGCCGCGGACATATTCATCCAGCCGCTGTCCCCGGCGGTCCTGTCCGGGCCGCACGACGTTACATCGCACGACAGAAGCAGCAGCAGGAACCAGCAGTGGAGCGGCGGCGCGGCCGTTTTATAAACAGCGGGAAAGGATCCGCTATAATGCCTTTTCATGGGAAAAACCCGGTGTAACTGCCTTTCTGTAATTTACATAAAACCTTATGAAGCTAATAAAAAATTGTTCCATCGTCAACTTCCGGTGAATTTTTTTCATAAAATTTTTGTGTCTGGCCCCTGCTGAGAAACACTCAACCGCCCAGACGGGGGGCCGGTAGTAGCCATGCGCATCCAATGGCTTACCCGGCTTGGATGGACAATAAAGTGGCTTGAATTAGCTGTAGGGGAAATCACTTTCACAGAAATCATCATTTTGACTACAGATTTATCATCAATGAAGTTATGAAAATTGTACCGGCATACTATATATTACAACTATCTATATTGAGAAAAATCGGTCATGAACCGTTCATGAGAACGGTATATGCGGTTAAGCAGGAGGCCTGCCATGAAAAAAATATCAATCAAGAGCCTCAAGGTGATAATTTCCCTCATCGTGGTTGTGGTGATTACCATACTGACGGTCCTGCTTGTCGTCACTTCGTACAATGTGGCGTACAATGCCCTGGAAAAGGCGTACATGAACCAGGTCACCAATTTCAACAATGAAATCGAGCGGAACATGCTCGATTTCTATGACACGGAGATAAAAAACGCTTCTTTCTTCGCTAAATATCCCCCGGTGATCGAGGCCGCGCGGACAGGGAGGTATAATGACATCCGGCCCCTCCTGGCGCTGTTTTTCAAGGAAAAGGGGATATATGAGCAGATATTCGTCTCAACGCCTGAGCTGAATTCCCGCATCATGGTATCGGCTGACGGGAAAGCCGACGGCATCAGGTGGGGGGAGATCCCGGTCTATGCCGATAACGCCAAAGCCGCGCTGAAGGGGGAGATTCATCTCAGCGATATCGGCAAGTCCCCGGCCACGGGCCTCACGGTCATACTCATCACGGTGCCGATCATGGCGGAGGGCAGGGTCGTCGGCATCCTCGGTCTGCCGGTGGACGTGGGCCCCTTCTCCTCGAAGCTGGTGAAGGGGGTCAGGATCGGCAAGACCGGCTATCCTTTTATAGTAAATTTCAGCGGGACTGTAACCGCCCATCCAAACCAGGAATATATCCATAAACTCAATGTCAATAAGTACGACTGGGGCCGGAAGATGATGACTGAGCCGAGCGGCTCGATCATTTTCTACTCCTGGGAGGGGAAGGACAAGTTTCTAACCTTTGTGAAAAACGAAAAATACAAGTTCTACGTGGCCACCACCATGTATCTTTCCGATATCAATGAAAATGCACGCTCCATGGCACTCATCATGATCATCTTCGGCGTCGCCGCCGTTATCGCCAGCGCCGTGTTCCTGTACCTGTTCATCGCGCGGCGCCTGGCCCCCCTCGACGAATGCAAGACGGTCATGTCGTCGATGGCCCGGGGCGACCTTACCGTGCGCTACCGGGGCGTCAGCCGCGGCGACGAGATCGGGGACATATCCGGCGCCATGAACAACGCCATCGACCAGTTTGAGAAAGTCGTATCCGAGATCATCGTGTCCTCCCAGAACCTGGCGCAGGCGGTGGAGCAGATCGCGAGCGGCAACCAGAACCTGTCGCAGCGCACCAGTGAGCAGGCGTCGGCCCTCGAGGAGATCGCCTCCACTATCGAGGAGGCCACGGCGACCATCAACCAGAACGCCGAGAACGCCGGCAGGGCGCGGGACCTCACCAACACGGGCGTTTCCCAGTCCATCGACGGGAACCGGGTCGCCGTCGAGGCGGTGGAGTCCATCATCGACATGAACAGTTCCAGCAAGAAGGTGGGGGAGATCATCGCCGTCATCAACGAGATAGCCTTCCAGACGAACCTGCTCGCCCTGAACGCGGCCGTCGAAGCCGCGCGGGCCGGGGAGCAGGGCCGGGGCTTCGCGGTGGTCGCCGGCGAGGTGCGCAACCTGGCTCAGCGCTCCGGCAACGCGGCCAAGGAGATCGAGGCCCTCATCAAGGACACCGTGAACAAGGTCGAGAAAAGCACCGACCTGGTGAGGAAGACCGGCGACGCCCTGGGCAAGATCGCCGAGGCCAGCAAGACCACGGCCCAGATCATCACCGAGATCGCGGCCGCCAGCCAGGAGCAGAAACAGGGCATCAACCAGATCAACAACGCCATCATGGAAATGGACAACACCACCCAGCAGAACGCGTCGCTCGTCGAGGAGACCGCGTCCGCCAGCGAGGAGATGGCCAACCAGGCGCAGGAGCTCCTGGACATGGTGCGTCGGTTCAGGATCAGCGACGCCATGGAGAGCGAAGTGTACGGCAGGAAGCACCGGGACATCCACCTGTCCGCCGCCGAGGGCATGGCGAAGCGGGAAGCGCCGCGGCCCGGCAACGGAAAGGGAAAGAATGGGGACGGCAGGAAAAAATCGTCCCCCGCGGCCGCGGCCGGGGATGACGATAAAATAAAAGATATCCTCGCGAACGAGGGCTTTGAAGAGTTCTGATCCGTATGCCGGGACTAAAGATCCCGGCCCGGATAACCGGGTTGTTGTCAGGCAGATAACCGGGATGACCCCGTCCCTGTGCCGGAAGATGAACAACCCTGACACCCTGTAAATTGACCGGCGCAAACTTTTTTTCTGCCCCGCGGGGCCGTAATTCAGTATATTATGGACACCGTGAGGTGGAAACACGCTCGGGGTTTTCGATTTTTTGTTCGGGTTAACAAGGTCGGGCGACGGGCCGGCAATTTAATGATGATGATGCTGAAGCATGTCGATGCGGGAGAATTTTCCCGGTTGAAAACCAGGCAATTGGAACGGGACCAATACTTTACAATCCGGGGGTTGGATATGAAGAGACTTCTCATAACACTGATAGCAGGTTTCCTGCTGTTGCAGCCGGCCTGCAAAAATGCCTCTTCGAAAAATGATGAGGCCAAGGAGCTCCTCGGCTTCGGCATCGTGTACCTGAATTCCATCTGGCAGAAGATCACCGTTGCAGACGTCCCGTCCTTTTCTTTTACGAATAAAGACGGCGATCCGATGACGCCCAGCTGCGCCTGCCCGCCCGAGTATGAGGCATCGACGCAAAAAACAACAAAGTACAATCCGGAATTCGCCTTCTTTTACAAGCCGGGCAAGTCCAAGAATCTTTTAATATTCTTCATGGGCGGCGGCGCCTGCTGGGACATCACCAACTGCGCCTACAACCACACCTACAGCGGTGAGCTCATCGAATCGAACCTGCTCCTGGGCCTGGCCAGCACGGGCGGCCTGGAAGGGAGCGGCCTCTCCGGCATCATGGACGTCACGGACCCGAACAATCCCTTCAAAGACTGGTCCATGGTGTGGGTCCCCTACTGCACGGCGGACCTGGGGACCGGCCAGAAGGATCACACGTATCCTGAAGATTATGGCACGGCGTATCCTGGTGGCGTGACCATCCGCCACCGCGGCAGGGTGAACCTGGAGCTGGTCCTCCAGTGGCTCCAGGCGAATATAACCACCGCGCCGGACAAGCTCTTTGTCACCGGCTCCAGCGCCGGGAGCTATGCCACGTACCTGAGCTATCCCCTGATCAGGAATGTATTCAATTCATCATCGACCAAGGCCTATGTTCTGGGTGATGCCGGGGAAGGGTTTGCGGGGGAATATGATCCGGATGGTGATGGCCCAACTGCACCAACTCCCTTCATCCAACTTGTATCTCCATTCTGGGGCCTCGAGCTCCCCCCAATAACGGCTTTTTCCGGCAAAACACCATTAGACTATACCGAATATAAAGAACTTGTCCAGGCCATTGTTGATAACTACCCGGACGATAAGTTTGCCCAGTACACCACCAAGTGGGACAAGACCCAGATCTGGTTCTACGATATACAGAAAGATAACAATATACATCATCCGGATCAGTGGGGAGCGGAGGAGGACGCCGCCGCCGATCCCACATCCGCCATCGCCATAGAATGGAATGCCGGCATGATGGATGCCATCGATATCACCGGCGCTAACTACTGGTACTACATCGGTCCAGGAACGCACCACACCATAGACCTGACACCGGCCTTCTACACGGAAACTTCCAACGGCACGTATTTCTATGACTGGGTCACGGCCTTCGTGAATGACGATGCCATGTCGAAAATATCGTGCAGCGGCGCCGAGTGTGACGTGCAAAACTAGTTGTGCTGCAATTGAACGGGAGACGCAAAAAGCGGGAGGCCTTCCTCCCGCTTTTTGTTAAAGACCCCACTCACCCATAAGGGGCATATGTATTGAGGGAGGTGCGGTCATATGAACGCGCTTAGGTAACATGATGCTTCATGGAAACACCAGTATTTCTTAGAAACATTCAGGTACTCAAAACGTCCGCCCCCAGGGCGGACACATATCGGGCTTCTGTCTGAGTCGAATCCGGCGAAGCCGGTTCGACGAGTTATGCCCGTAGCCTCTCGCGGCGCTTGAGCGAGCGGGGTGATGGGGAGCACGAGAGGAAGAGGGAAGCCACCCTCTTTCTCTCGTAAAAATGTCTACTCGTACTTCGTCTTCTCCAGGTTGTTCAGCCGCACCTTCTCGATGAAGTTTTCCAGGGAGAAGAGGTGCCGGTCCGCGCGGTAGACCAGGGCGAAGCAGGCGAGAAAAACGCAGTTGCGCAGGATGAGCCAGGGGCCCACCTTCTCCGCAAGGCCGATGCCCAGGAGATGGACCGGGAAACAGCCGCAGTCGAAGCTCCGGCCGCGGAACACGTTGACCGACAGGAACACGATGAAGGCCGTCATGAGGAGCAGGGCGAGGGCGGCCGCGGCGCGCACCCTGATGCCGATGAGAAGGAGAAGGCCCAGGATAAGCTCAAGGGGCGGGATGAAGGACGCCGCGTAGGGCACGAGCTCCGCCGGGAGTATCCCGTAGCGCGCCACGACCAGGCCGAAGGAGGCGGGGTCGGTCAGCTTGACCGCCCCGGTGAAGGCCAGCATGGCGCCAAGGGCCACCCTGATCAGCACCGTGAACCGGTTGCCGTATAGGGTGCTATTTATCGCCTTCCTGATGCCGCTTTCATTTCCCATCGCGAACCCCCCGCTCCACCGGGTGTCCCGCCGCTTCCCACCCGGGGAGGCCGTTTTCGAGGATGTAAAGAATCCTGCCGTATCCGCGCTTGCGGATCGCTTCCGCCAGCATGGCCGCGGCGCCGCAGGAGGGGCCGTCGCAGTAGACGACGATCTCCGCCGGCCTGCCGAGGAAGCTGAAATCAATGCCGGGCCTGTTTGCCGCGGCGTCCAGGGCCGGGACGTTGATCGCCCCCGGGACGCGGGCCTGTTCGAATTCGGCTTTCTCCCGGGCGTCGACAAAGACGGCGCCGGCGTCATGCTTGATCCTGGCCTCGGCGACGGACAGGGACACGGTCTTTCGGGCCTCGAGGTCCGTCCTGCTCACCGGGACGTAGCCGCGCGGATGGAACAGGTTGACGGCGATGCCGGCGGCGCCGGCCGCGACCAGGATGACGAACATGTCCCGCACCAGCCGCCGGGGTACGCGTTTTGTGCTAGTGGCCATGGTCCTCCATGGATCTTTTAAAAGAATCCTTGTCTACTTTTTCATAGATCTTTTTTTCTATAAACAGGTCGACCAGGTCGCGGTCGAGGGCCCACTTGTCCGCCTCCTCCCTGAGTATCGCCAGGACCTTGTCGCGGGGGAGGGCCTTCTTGTAGGGCCGGTCGCTGGCGACGAGGGCGTCATAGATGTCGGCGATGGTCATGATGCGCGACTGGATCAGGGTGCTCTCCCGGCCGGACAGGCCGTCGGGATAGCCGGTGCCGTCGAGCTTTTCATGGTGCCGCAGGGCGATCTCGGGGATGTTACGGTACTCCGGCGGCCAGGGTATCTTGCTCACGAAGGCGTGGGTGTGGAGCACGTGGCTTTCTATCTCCTTGCGCTCCTCCGGGTTCAGGCTCCCCTTCCGTATGGAAAGGTTCAGGATGTCAAAGGGGGAAATGACCATGAGCCTGCCGCCGCCGACGTTGATGCACTCGATCTCGTCGATTTCGTAGGATATGCGGTCCAGGATGTCCTGCGGGTTTTCCTCCACCACGGCGGGCTCGTTCATCTGGCAGAGCTTGTCCTTTATTTCCACGATGCGTCCGAGCTTGTATTTTTTCTCTTTCAGGAGCTCGTCGAAGGCCGCCGCGGTGTTGTCGTCCTTGTTCATCGTCCTGAGCAGCTCAGCCTCGCGGGAGGAATACTGCAGCTCCAGGAAGCGGTACAGGTAGTTGAGGCGGAGGATGAGGTTGTCGAAGTCCTTGGGGTAGAGCTTCTTCTCCTTCCTGAAGACCGAGAGGTCGATGTAGACCTTGCCGAAATCGTGGAGCAGCGACGCCAGCTCGAGCTCCTTGATCTGCGTCTCGGTGAAATGGCGGTCCTTGAGGTATCCCTCGTTCACTTCGTTCACCGCGCGGGCCATGGCCGTGCAGATCGCCGCGACGCGGAAGGAGTGGCCCGACGTGGCCGGGTCGCGGGACTCGATGGCCGAGACGGAGGCCTTGACGAACTCCTCGAACTGGTGCTGGATCTGCATGATCATGCGGTTGTTCTCGATGGCGATGGCCGCCTGACCCGCCACCGCCTCCAGGAGGCTGTCGTATTTCCTGTTGAACACGACCACGTTGCGGTCGAAGTCTTCGGGCGTCTCAAGCTTGATGGTGAAGGCCTCGTATTCGCCGTCGCCGGCCGTGTCGCTGTTTTCCTTGCAGTTCAGGAGCTGTATCACCCCGATGATCTCGTCCACGTGGTTCTTCATCGGCACCACCAGCATCGAGCGGCTCCGGTAGTTGTGCTTATGGTCAAAGGAGGGGTTGAAGGAGTAGGGCGCGTCCGGCGGCAGGTTGTAGGCGTCGGGGATGTTCAGGACCTCACCGGTGACCGCGACATAGCCGGAGATGGACTTCTTGTCCATGGGGAGGACGCGCTCCTCGAGGGGGATGTCGCGGGAAAAGGTGTGGGAGTACTTGAAGCGGAGGCGCTTTTTCCCCTCCTCGTCCTGCTCCACCAGGAAGATGCTGCCCGCGTCGGCGCCGGTGATGCGCTTGCTGAGGAAGAGGAAGAGCCTGAGCAGCTTGTCCTGGTCTTTTTCGGTCGACAGGGCCCGTCCCATGTTGATGAGGTCCTCCTGGTCCTTCTTGGTGTCGATCAGACGGGCCAGGTAGGTCTCCTGGAGGGAGCGGTTGATGTAGAGCTCGTTCAGCACGGAGAACGTTCGACGTATCATGAAGGAAAAATCCTGGGCCGAGGCGGGCCCGTGGCGGAACTCGGCAATGTCCCGGAGGTTTTCGAAATCGAGCTCCGTCACCGATTCTTCCGGGCCGAAGATGATGAACTGGTAGGTGATCTCGGTGAAGGGAAGGATGCTCAGGAGCCTGTTCATCTCCATGTACTCGTCGTAATGCAGGAAGATGACCGCGAGGATGTGCGTGTCTTTCCCGCCGTCGATGAGCTCCTGGATGTCCCCGCGGATGTCCGACGATTCCACTATCGTGAAATCGTGCCCGCCGGGGATTGAAAGGAACGGCCGCGCCCTTCTCGAAATCAGAACGATGCTCTTATTTCGTGCCTGAAGAAAATCCATGCATGTATGACCTGTGATGTGCCTGCATGCTGATACATTTTTGACAATGCGTCAATGATTATTTTTTATGATGGAAATCCGCCTCGCCGGGCGGATTGTTTTTCGCGGCGCGGTCGATGCCGGATTATGTCGTGGGGAGGGAGAAACGCCGGCACGCCGCGCGGTGCCGAATAATACTTGACATAAAAAATTTTTTTGTAGACGAATTGAATTCAGCGACAAAGCTGTCTGGTGAACCAATCAGAAAAAAACAGTCCGGGTTGCGCGCACGTGAGCGATGCCATTACCATAAACATACACAGGACGCTGGAGGAGATCGGCGACGCGGTCATGGCGGCCCTTGCCTACAAGCGCTATCCCCTTGACCATCTTGAGCGCGTGATGTCGGCCATTGACGACCTGATGCTGAACCCGGCGAACCGCAAAGGGTGCGAGAACCACCTGAAATCGTCGGGTAGCAGCTACGTCCTCTTCTTCCTCTCGAACATCCTGTACAACCTGAAACAGCGCGGACAGCTGGTCCTGTCCGAGGACGTGATGAAATGGCTCGGAAGCGTGTGGAAGAACTTCCTCAAGCGCAACAAGGCCTACCAGGAGATGTTTCCCGGCATCGATGAATACCGGATCAAGATGCGCAAGTATTACCCCGCCGGGGGGACCTTCGTCAGCCAGATAGACAACGTGAACCTCGTCAAGGACGACTTTGTCCTCGATTCCGATTCGGAGGAGGGCCCCATACGGAAGCTTGAGCGGTTTTACCAGGCCGCCTTCGATATCCTCAACGCCATGAAGCCGAGCTATTTCTTTCTCCTTGACTACTATTACGAGAAGAAAATGAGCACCGGCCTGGACTCGAGCGAAGCCGTGGCCCTCGAGGCGGGCGGCCTCAACAAGTTCGGACAGCTCAATTACACCTACACCGACATCGCCGTCATCGTCTGCCAGAGCCTGGGCATACTGGAAGCGTCGTACCTGATTTTGAAAAAGAAGAAGTCCCAGCGGCGCCTCGTCAGCGTCAACGGCAAGCAGAAGTTCCTCACGACCCCGGAGATTTACAACCTCTACCTCGACAAGTTCAACGCCATGAAGAAGGAGCTGACGAACCTCAACAAGTAGGTCCGGCAGACCGCCCCCGGCACCATGACTACCTACAAAGAAAAGGACATCATCACGATCCTCGGCAACATCCCCGTTTTCCAGGGCCTGACCGAGGCCGATTATTCAGAGATCACCCCGCTCCTGAAGCTTGAGAAATATGTTCCCGGCGACATGATCATCAAGGAGGGAACCCACGGCGACTCCATGTGCGTCATCATCAAGGGCGCGGTCAAGATAACCAAGACCGGCGAGGCACGGGAGGAAATACTGCTCGATACCTTCTATCCCGGTTCCTACTTCGGGGAATTTTCCCTGGTCGACAACATGCCCCGGTCGGCCAACGCCGTCTGCGTTGACGAGACCGAGCTGTTCCGCCTCGAAAAAAAGGATTTTGACGCCCTGCTGGCCAGGAACGGCGCCATATCCACCGCCTTTTACAAGAACTGCCTGGAGGAGACCTTTTCCCGCTTCAGGAACACCATAGCCAACTTCGCTTTCTCCGAGCACAGCCTGCGGCAGAAATCAAGCAAGCTGGACGAACTGGACCGCGACCTGTCCCAGGCCAGCCAGATCCAGAGCTATTTCATCAACCGCGAGCTCCTGGACCACGAGCACTCCTTTTTGCGAAACGTGCGCCACACCTACCTGTACAAACCGTGCATCGCCATCGGCGGGGACTTCCTGAACGTGACGGAGCTGAGGCCCGGCGTGGCCAGCATCATCATCGCCGACATCATGGGCCACGGCATAACCTCGGCCCTGGGAACCGGGGTGCTGAAGAGCGCCTATTCCATGGCCGTGAAGGATCTGGGATTCAAGCCGATACAGCTCATGAAGTTCCTCAACCGGCATTTCCTCGGGGTCATATCGCACCTGTACGCGACCTGCTACTACGCCATCATCGACATGCGGAACAAGAAGGTCCAGTTCACGAAGGCGGGCCATCCCCATCCCCTGTTCTGGAAAAAGCGCCGGCAGGACTTCGCCGATATCCGGTGCCAGGGCACCGGCCTGGGCCTCGTGAAGAAGGCGCGCTTCGGCAGGGTGAGTTATCCGCTGGAGCGGGGCGACAGGATCCTCTTTTACACCGACGGCATCATCGAGCAGAAGAACGCCCGGGGCAAGATGTACACCGAGTCGCGCCTCAGGAGCGTGTTCCGCGACCTGATACTTCATGAAGACGCGGACATCGTCAATAAAATATATGAAGACATGAAGTCCTTCGCCGGCAGGAGGGAGATCGAGGACGACGCGACCCTCCTGCTGCTGGAATTCTGAAATACAAGAAACACCCTGCATCACCCGTTGGGCCGGGCAGAAACCCCTGCGCACTATTTATTATTGACAGCCGGTGCCGATTAATTGATAATTTAAGAGCCGGTGTCGCCTCGAACCGGAGACCCCGGCTTCTGATGCATAGCGTGAGAAAATCCCTGGAACAGGAGGTATGGCATGAGGGTTCAATGGAGCGCCGTCCTGATCGTGTTTCTGGCCGGTATGTGCCCCGCCGTGATCGCCGCTGCCGATGAGGACCGCGGCTACGGGGACCGCAGGGGCGACCAGCGGAGGTACGAAGACGCCCGCACGAGAATGAAGCGGGAAAGAATGGAGGAGGAGCGGCGCTGGAGGATCGAACAGGAGCGACTGCGCAGGATGGACCAGGAGCGGCAGCGGAAGATCGAGGAGGAGCGCAGAAAACTCGACGAGGAGCGCCGCAGGCTGGAAGAGGACCGTCTCAGGCTTGACGAGCAGCTCTGGGAGATGGACGAGGAACGGGAGCGGAAAAATTACGATGAAGAACGCCGGCGCCGGTACCAGGACTGCCTCAAGACATGCTCCGATCCTGTCGGGATGGAGTGGGCGACCTGCCCGGACGACTGCAAGAAGGCGTCCGACGAGTGGGACTGGAAAAGCTACCGGGAGGCCCGCCAGAGAAAAATAAACGAGGAGCGCCGCAAAAGGATCGAGGCCGAACGGCAGAAGAAATTCGACGAGGAATGGCTCAGACTCGAAAACGAGCGCCGGAGGATCGATGAGGAGCGGCGCGAAATCGAGCGCGAGCGCCGGAGGCTTGAAGAAAAACGCCGTTAACCACTCCGGTCGTGGGGCCGTGTTTCCGGTGCCGTCACGTAATGGAGTTCCCTCTCCGTCCTGGCGCTCGTGTTCTCCCGACGATCCGCATGAAGCCTGTCCGCTCCGGGAGAAAAGGCGATCGATCCTCCCCGGTACATCGTCCGGTAGTAGTCCGAGCTTCGTTCCAGGGCGTCCGAGAGGGGCAGGGCCGACAGGACGGCGTCCCGGCGGGCGGGATGGATGTCCAGCATCCTCAAGTCAGGCAGCTCCCCGAGTATGTCCCTGGCGGAAAGACTGATCCCTTTCGGATACCCGGCGATATCCGGCATGTACATGACGGTCATGACCGCGTCAGGGTCCAGCGCCCTGACGCGGCTTTCAATCTCTTCGCTCCGGTCGTTTTCCAGGCCTTCCTGGATCACCATGTCAAGTGTCGTAATGATATCATCTCCGTAATCCCCATGGTCGAAGGCGATTATCTGCTCAAGGCCGGGGAGATCGTTCCTTGCTGAAAGAAGATTGTCCGCCTCCCGCCTGCCGGAACAGAAGCAGATTGTCGCGCCGGAGTCATTGCAGATGAAGGCCGCTTCCGCCGCCTCCAGCGCAGCGGGTATCGTTACGTCCGCGGCGCCGGTCGAAAGGATACCCAGGTCCGCGAAGACCCATTCCGGCCTGTTCCCGGAATATAGGGCGATCCGGTCTCCAGGATTGACGCCGCAATTTATCAGGTATGAAGAGATGGCGTTGGTCTTTATATAGGTCTCTTCCCAGCATATATCAATCCAGAAATCGGCGACCCTGTGCCTCAAAAAGGCGTCGTCCCGGTAATAACCGGCCCTGTTTCTGAAAATTCCCGGAATGGTCGAATCTGGATAATAACGGTACATGATAGCTCTCCCTGGAATAAAACTCATGGTTTAAATTCCCCGTTGAACGATTTTTCTTTTAACGTCCTCCCCGCTGGTGTACGCCCATGAAAAAAGGCCCCTGATGGTATATCAAATTTTATATTCAACTATAAGGTACAATGTCGGGAATTGAATGTAAATAACCAGGAATTGTGGTTCATTGGACGGGAATCAGTGGTTTGCTGATGACGGGATTGGTCAGAGGAGGTGACCGATTGTATTAGCGGGGCCTATGGATTTCGGTAAATTGACCCACGGTTAACAGCGAATCGAGGACGGATCCTCAGTCAGCGGCTCTTACTGCAGGCGCGCCAGAGGCCTTTGCCATATGTTCCGGCATGCAGCCGGGCAATGCCGCTCCACTGGGCACGCCGCTTATCCGGTATAGAGGACCGCCATGATGACGGCATTATCTGTGCCGGCGTTCAGGACGTTGTGGGGGACGGTGGCGTGATAGTAGATGCTGTCGCCCTCGTTCAGGAACTCCTCCTTGTCGCCCAGGATAACCTTGATGGACCCTTCCATCACCACCAGGAACTCCTCGCCGTCATGGCTCGACAGCTCGGGGCTGCCGGCGCCGGGCGAAAGGGTTATCACGAAGGTCTCCATGTGCTTGTCCCTGACCCCGTGGGACAGGGACTGGTACTGGTAGTTGGGACGCTCGGCGCTGCCGGTGGAAATGCGGCTGATCTTCTGCCGCTCCTTTTTCCGCACCACGGAATAGCTGTACCCTGATTCCTCTCCCAGGAGAAAGCTCGTGCCGATCCGCAGGGCCTTGGAGAGCTTGACGATGGTCCCCAGGTCGGGGAGGATTTTCTGTTCCTCTATTTCCTTGAGCTTGCCCTGCGGTATCCCCGATATTTTTGCGAACTGCTCCAGGGAGATGTTCTGCATCTTCCGGATCTCCGCCAGGCGCCTGCCGATGGGGGCCACGTCCTCCCTCTTTTCCTCGCCCTGGTAGTAGCCCTGTACGTTTTCGAAATATTCCCGGGACTCCTGGTTGTCATAGGTTATCGTCATGGCACGGCCTCCTGGCTGTATATTGGCTGCTGGGAGCCACGGGATTTTCCCGGGCGCATAATGTAATTGTCGGATAAAAAAAAGATTTGTCAAGGATTAAGATTAATTGATCATTGTCCAGTGTCAAAAAATTGAGATTTGACAAAATCGTTCCCTGTTTTACTGTTGGTTCCTGTTTTTTTATCATTAATCATCGAAGGAAAACCATGAGCGGTCAAATAATCAACTACGAAAATGGAAAGATCACCGTACCGGATAACCCGGTGATACTCTTTATAGAAGGCGACGGTACCGGCCCGGACATCTGGCGCGCCACGAAAATAGCCCTGGATGCGGCCGTTGAAAAGACCTATGCCGGGAAGAAAAAGATCGAATGGATGGAGGTCCTCGCCGGCGAAAAGGCCTTCAAGGAAACGGGGAACTGGCTTCCCGACGCCACCCTGGACAAGATCCGCGCCTACAAGGTGGCCATCAAGGGGCCCCTCACCACCCCCGTCGGCGGGGGTATCCGGAGCATCAACGTCTCCCTCCGCCAGAAGCTGAAGCTCTATGCCTGCGTGCGGCCGGTCCGTTATCTCAAGGGCGTGCCGAGCCCGGTCAAGGAGCCGGAAAAGGTGAACATGGTCATCTTCCGCGAGAACATGGAGGACGTGTACGCCGGCATCGAGTGGAAGGAGGGGACCAGGGAGGCCCTCAGGGTGATTAACTTCCTCACCGAAGAGATGGGGTCGGACATACCGGCGGACGCGGGGATCGGGATCAAGCCGATCAGCGTCGTCAACACCAAGAACCTGGTCAGGAGGGCCATCGAGTACGCCATAGACAACAACCGCGCCACCGTCACCCTGGTCCACAAGGGCAACATCATGAAGTTCACCGAGGGGGCGTTCCGCGACTGGGGGTATGAGGTCGCCCGGGAGGAGTTCGGCGACCGCACCGTCACCGAGGACGACCTGTGGAAGAACCACAACGGGAAGGTCCCGGCGGGAAAGATCGTCATCAAGGACCGGATCGCCGACGCGATGTTTCAGCAGGTGATCCTGCGCCCGGACGAATACGATGTCCTGGCCACGCCCAACCTGAACGGCGACTATATTTCCGACGCCCTGGCGGCCCAGGTCGGCGGTCTGGGCATGGCCCCCGGCGCGAACATCGGCGACAGCGAGGCCGTGTTCGAGGCGACCCACGGCACGGCGCCGAAGTACGCGAACCTGGACAAGGTCAACCCCGGCTCGCTGATACTCTCCGGCGAGATGATGCTCCGCTTCCTGGGATGGAAGGAGGCCGCGGACCGGCTGATATTGGCCCTGGAGAAGACCATCCAGCAGAAAAAAGTGACCTATGACCTGGAGCGCCAGATGCAGGGGGCCACCCTGCTGAAATGCTCGGAGTTCGGAAAGGCCGTTGCCGATAATATGTAAAAAATTGGAACCAAATAACAGGCTTTGCTGTCTATTAATAAATACAGAACGCCCGCATTGCATGCAGCGGCGTCAAATTTAAAGAGGAGTATTACCTTACACCATGAAGAGAATATTGCGAATCATTATTCCCCTCGTGTTAATTGCGGTTTTCCAGCTGGTTGACCATGCCGCGGCGGCGGATGACGGCTGGAAACTGAAGAAAAGGCAGGACGGGGTCTACGCCTTCCTGCGGGACTATCCCGGTTCCGGATTGAAGGAATTCAGGGGGGTCATGTATGTCAAGGGCGTGCGGCTGTCGAGCATGGTGGCCACCTTTGACGATACCGCCTCCTATCCCCGGTGGATGCACAACTGCATCGAATCGAAGCTGCTGAAGTACATGAACGTCCGGGAGCGCATCACCTACACCGTCACCCACGCGCCCTGGCCCGCCAGCGACCGGGACGTCATCGTGTATTCTCTCATGACCCAGGATCCCGGGGACCTGTCCGTGACCATAGCCATCACCGGCAGGCCGGACTACATGCCGCCGCAGAAGGGCCGGCTGCGGATCCCGATGATGAAGGCCAGCTGGACCTTCAGGCCGCTGAAAACGGGCGACGTCATGGTCGTGTACCAGACGGTCACCGATCCGGGCGGACCGCTTCCGCTGTCCCTCCTGAACCTGTCCGTGGTGGACCTGCCGTTCCTGACCATGCAGAAATTCAGGAACGTGGTCAGGGATGACCGGTACGCTGCCGCAATATATCAGGTGATATCAGAGCCCATGGTCAACTAGCCCCGCGCCGGATCGGCATCGATGGGTGTTAGAGGCCCGGATTTCATTTGGGATGATGCGGCACGGATGATCATGATTGTTTCCAACAATAACCAGCGGAGAGGCGACTGCCATGATTAAAAAGATTGTCTGTACCGCAGTGCTGTTCATCGCGGCCGTAGCGGTGATTGCCGATGCTTCGGCACAGAGCGAGTGGAAGCTGAAAAAGAAGGGCAACGGCATCGAGGTCTACGTCAGGGACGTGCCCGGATCCAGGCTCCAGGAGTTCAAGGGGACCATGTACCTTGAGAAGACCCGGCTCTCCAGCCTGATGGCGGCTTTTGAGGACACGTCGTCCTATACCGCCTGGATGTACGAGTGCATTGACGCGAAGCTCCTGAAACAGATCAATTTCTACGAGCGGATCCACCACCTCGTCACCCACGCCCCCTGGCCGGTTTGGAACCGCGACCTCGTGTCATATTCCGTCTGCCGGCAGGATCCGAAGACCCTGGCGATTACGATATCGCTTACCGGGAAGCCCGATTTTATCCCCCCCCTCCCCAATACGGTGCGGATACCGAAGATGACCGGCACCTGGACCTTTTCCCCGGCCGGAGGGGGCGACATCATGGTGACATACCAGATGCACAATGAGCCCGGCGGGTCGATCCCGGCGGGCATCGCCAACATGGCGTCGGTCGACCTGCCCTATAACACCCTCATGCGTCTCCGGGAACTGATCAAGCAGGAGAAATACGCAAAGGCCGTGTTCGCCCAGATACAGGAGCCGAAGCAGGGGAAATAGGGCCCCGTTCTACCGGAACGAGGAAACCCCATCGTCGCCGGAAAGGTAAAAAAGGAGGGGCAGCTCGCAGGACAGCAGCAGGGTCCGGGTTATGAGGACGACAAGGGCAGCCGGCGCCGTATCGATGCCCTGGACCGCGCTGTAGAAGAGAAACCCCGCTGTAAAGGCCGCATGAAAGTCCATCAGCCAGAGCTGCAGTTTCCGGTGGAGCCTGTTCCTGAAGAAAAGCTGTATGACGTGATAGGTCAGGGCCAGGGTCAGCAGGGCCCCCGTGATGATCGACGCCGCCTTGCCGTACAGGAACAGCAGCCCGAACATGAGGAAAATGATCTCCAGGTAGTACAGCGTCGCCAGATAGGCGCTGATCTGGGGGGCCCTGGTCCGGATGCCTTCGGTTATCGCATGAACTCTTTCCATGGCGTCTTCCTTTGTTAAACACTAAAGGTTACTGCCCCGCTGTCCAGAACATTTTCTTCCTTCCGGGTCCCGGGAACCCCACCGCCGGTAAACCGCCTGCGTGAAGATGCTATTTCTGGTTGACAATTGTCGCGATACTGGTATGCTATTATTGGAGGATATCCATGGCCGATTGTTACCCCTGTTTGCGCCGCCTGTCACTGCATACGGGTTCCCGCTCTCCGCGGACGAGGAAGTAGATGGGCAAGAAGCTGGCCGATTTGTTCCTGGGAAAATACAGGAACGCTGATTACGTCCTTCAGCAGAAATCAAAGCTTATTCTTTCCGTGTCCTTCGTCATCATTGCCGTTTTTATTGTCCTCATTTTAACCAATATTGTCCGCAACAACACGTCAGCGGAGGTCCTGTCGCCCCTTGTCTCGGGTCTGATCTTCCTGTTTGCTGCCCTGTACCTGTTGAGGTCGGGCAGGTTCACCCTATCCGCACACCTGGTTCTCTGTATATGCCTGGCTGCCGTCTGGGGCGCGCTGTTTTTCGATATCAATACCGAAAGCGCCATAGTCCTGGACACGATCGTCTATGCCATTGGACTCATGGTGCTGACGCCGATCGTGGTGACGCGGCACAAGACCGGTATCGTCGTCTACTGCGCCGTTAACGTGGTCATTTTTATTATTTTCAGCTTGCGGGCGAAGGACCTGTACCACCTTTCGGTCTTTGCCTTTACCGATTATCTCATCGACAACATGATCGCCTTCGTTTTCATCGGTATCATGTCCTATCACATATTCAGGATCAATGACAGGGCCCTGCGCCTGGCCGAGGAGGAAATGGAGAAAAACCGGGACCTGGCCCAGCACCTCGAGGAGATGGTCCACGACCGCACCGAGGAGCTCCAGGAGGCGAATGATAAGCTGAAGGAGATGGACCGCATCAAGTCCAACTTCTTCGCCAACATTTCCCATGAAATCAGGACGCCCCTGACCATGATCCTGGCCCCGGTCGAATCGGCCCTCCAGGGAGACCAGGGCGTCACCATCGACCGCAATCTCCTCCTGACGGTGGAGCGCAACGCGTCGCGGCTCCTGAACCTCGTCAACAACCTCCTGGACCTTGCCAGGCTCGACGCGGGACGCATGCCCATGGCCGTGGCCCGGCAGGACATGGTCGCCTTCGTCCGGTCGTACATCGACACGGTCCGCTCCGCCTTCGAGACTCGTCATCTTGACCTGAAGGTGGTCTCCTCCAGGGACTCCATCACGGTCTATTTCGACCCTGAAAAGATGGACAAGATCTTCATGAACCTTTTCTCAAACGCCTTCAAGTACACCGAGCCCGGCGGCTCCATAACGGTCAGGGTGATCGATGATGACCGGGCCTGCTACATCGAGTTCGAGGACACCGGGGCGGGCATCCCCCGGGACAACCTGGACATCATCTTCGACCGCTTCGGCCAGGCCCATGCCGGCGCGCACCGCCGGGGGGAAGGCTCCGGCATCGGCCTCTCCCTGGTCAGGGAGCTGGTCCAGCTGCACGGCGGCACCGTATCGGTGGAGAGCGTCTACGCCGGCGACAATCCCGCTGACCACGGCACCGTGTTCACCATCATGCTTCCCAAGGGGACGGCGCAGTGGAAATACTTTCCCGGTATCCAGTACCTGGAGCCGGGGGAGAAGGGCGGCCCGCTCTTCCCGCAGCGGGCGGTGGAGACGCGGTTCCTGAGCGAGGCCAAGGAGACCATGCCGGGACCCGCGGCGACGCCGGCCCGGCCCGAAGTGTCGCTCCTCGTGGTTGAGGACAATGCCGATATGCGGAAGTACCTCACCACGCTCCTCGAGCGCCGGTACTCGGTGCGCTGCGCCGAGAACGGCCGGGAAGGCCTGGCCGCGGCAACCGCAAAGAGGCCGGACCTCGTCATCACCGACGTGATGATGCCGGTGATGAACGGCTATGAAATGACGAGGCGGCTCAGGGAGGACGATGCGCTGAAGCAGATACCGGTCATCATGCTCACCGCGCGGGTGGAATCCAGCGACCTGGATGACGGCCAGGTGAACATGGCCGACGATTACATCACCAAGCCCTTTAACGGGCAGGAGCTCCTGTCCCGCATCGAGGCCCTCCTGTCCCGGCGCAAATAGGGAGGTCCCGGTCCGGCGCCCCTAGTCCCTTCCCTTCAGCGGCACGATGCCCGCCATTTCGCCCAGGACGTTGACCAGGTCGGTCCCGGCGGGGACCACGATCTTGGCGTTGTTCTTCAGCGCCTCTTCGAGCATCTGGATCCTTCGCAGCAGCTGGGCGTTTCCAATGAAATACTGGTTGGCGGCCTCGTTCACCAGTTTGATCGCCTGGGCCTCGCCGTCGGCCGCCAGTATCCGCGCCTGCCGCACTCCTTCCGCCTTCTTGATGTCGGCGCGCTTCTGCCCGTCGGCGGCGGTTTCGGTGGCGGTGGCGAAATCGATGGCGGCGATTTTTTCGTTCTCCGCCTTCACCACCTTGTTCATCGTCTCCTGGACGTCCTTGGGCGGGTCGATCTCCTTCAGCTCGGTCCTGACGACCTCGAGCCCCCATTTTTCCGTTTCCTTGCAGAGGGTCAGCAGCAGGTCGGAGTTGATCTTGCTCCGCTCGCTGTTCGCCGATTTCAACGTCATGGTGCCGATGATGTTCCGCAGGGTGGTCCGCGCCAGGTTCACTATCTGCAGCTCGTAGTTGTTGACGTTGTACTGGGAGCTCTTGACGCTTTCCTCGTCGGCCTTGACCTTGAAGTAGACCTGGGCGTCCACCCGAGCGTTCAGGTTGTCATTGGTAATGATCTCCTGTGGCTTGGCGTCGACCATCTGCTCCGTGACGTTGACCCGGAACATCCGTTCGATGACGGGGATGATCCAGTGAAAGCCAGGCTGGGCAAAGCGGGCGTATTTGCCGAGGCGTTCGATCAGGCCGCGGTGCGTCGGGCGGACTATCCGTATCCCTGAAAAGAAGAGCGCCAGGGACGCGATCGTTACAATTGTAATGAGCAGCCAGTATCCGCTTAAGAATTCACTCATGGCATGTCTCCTTGTGGTGTTTATTCTGATAATTGCACGATACATATTGCCGGAAAACAGCGGTTCATCAGGGACCTGCCCGGCCGCCCCATGGAAACAGGGGGAATAATCCAATCGTACAAGGGGTTTAGAAAAAAGTCTAACAGTTTCCTGAAAAAACCGGCCGGGATCAAGGGCGAGGGCGGGGCGCGACGCAAGTCGTCGGCCGACACCGCCGCGGGGCGGCAGGGGTTCCGGCCAGGCGAGTGCGGGGACGGATCATTCTTCCTACAGCTGGGCTTTTACCTTGCTGAACAGGTCGCTGCTGATGACGCGGGAAAGGTTTTTCAGCACCTCGTCTTTCTTCAGGCCCTTTGAAAGGTCGTTGCGAACGGCCAGCACTATGGATTGGATGTATGCTTTTTCATTCATCGCGGTTTCCCCGGAATAGTATCAATCTATCTGGTAAATGCAGCAGTCATGTGCCGGTCCCGCCGGCGGCACGCACACTGTATTATCGTACTAATGCCGGCAATACTTGAACCTTTGTTGTGCCGGCCGTGATGCCGCAGACGATCCGCGCGGGCTACAGTTTCAGGATGGCCTTGAAGGGCCGCAGCATCTCTTCCTTCATGCGCTGCTTGTACACGACGTCCCTGAAGCCGGGGAGCCTGACCAGCTGAGACAGGGCGCCGTTGACCAGGCTCTGGGCGAAGCGCCGTTTCGGAAAGTCGTACATGCCGTGCTTCCGGTAGTACCGGTGGTCGGCCAGGAAAGGAAAGCGCAGCCAGCCCCAGATCTCGTCCCTGAAGATCTTCCACCCGCCCACGCTCAGGAATGTCGGGGGCCCTATGTAGTTTTTTTCGGCCCGGGCTACGGCGTTGCAGGCCAGGTTCTGGATCTGCAGGTCCAGCTCCTTCGAGTTCCCGCCTTCGTCCGTTACGATGTCAACGAGGTTTGCGTGCTGGAACTCCGGGAAGGCGCGGAGAAATTCATTGAAGGACGACAGTTTCCCCAGCTGCCCTGACACGAGACATCCCACCTGCTTGCCTTCCAGGACTGGGGTGTGGTTGTTGTAGAAACTCCTGTCGATGAACCGTTTCCACAGGGACGAGAGGTGCCGGTCCCGCGTCTCCATGCAGTAGAAGATGATGTCCGCCGCCTTGATCCTGCTTTCGAAAAAAAGGTGGAAATCGTCGCTGTCGCCGTACACGCACCGGTTGTCGTAGGCGCACTGGAGGCATCCCAGGCAGCCCCCCTTGATTTTGAGATCGTGGAGGTTGTACACCGGCGGCGCTTCGGTAAAGGACCGGCTGAGGCGATCGGCCATCTTCCCCAGGTTGGACGAGGGGGAGGAGGCATCGGTGATGATGACGATGTTTTTCCCGGCGGGATTGATCCTGTTTTTCGGCGGGGAAGGCCGGTACGGCGACATCCTGGCGCTGACGGGGTAATAGGCCCGCGCCGCCGGCGTGTTGTCCCGCACGGCGTCGAACATGCAGGTCGTGAAGGCGTCAAAGCGCTTCCGTTCCCGGCCCCTCACCAGGTCGTACATGGCGGCGGAGTAGGAGCCGGCGAATTTCATGGCCAGGTCATCGCAGATGGCGCGCAGGTAATTGTGCCCCGTGTGGTCAAAGAAGTGGATGGAGGTCGTGATTACCGCGGCGAATTTCGATCTGAAGGCCGCGGACGCTTTTCTCTCGAAGACCAGTTCAATGAAGCGCTTGTACTGCGACGGGACCAGCAGGTAGTAGAGGGGGAATGCCCATATGACGAGCTCCGACGACCTGACGTCCTCCAGGACAGCGCGGAAGGCCTTCGGGTCCTTTTCGATGACCTTTATGCCCCGGGAAATATCATGGATGTAGTACGTGTTGTCCGGATACTGTTTCCGGATATACCGGATATACTGCATGGTGACGCTTATGTCACCCTTGGGGCTTCCGTTGAGGACCGTGATCTTCATGATGCCACCTCCCTGGGCGTGTAGCTGGGAATCGGGGTCTCGCCTGCCGTCTCGGGCAAAAATGTCCCACACCGGGAGGGAATAATCAACCTATTTTTTATGGCCGATGCCGGCGAGAGAGGCGGGCAAAATGTTATTGACTCACATGATTGTTTCTGCTTTCAATAATATGATCCCCGGAACAGTGGTAATCCTGAACGTTATGGAACATGGATGTTTGAAGCCTATGAAAAACCTTACCTTTCTCCTCCTCGTTGTTGCCCTCGTGCCGGCAGCGGCCCGTGCCTCCGAGTGCAAGAGGTACCGTGATGCGGTTTTCCACTACAGCATCTGCGCCCCGGGGGACTGGAAAAAGAATTACCGTGAAGACGGGGACCGGCATTACGTGACCTTCCGGCGGGCCCGCGCGGCCGGGACCGAAATTTCCGTCACGGCGTTGCCCGCCGGTGGGGAGGGCGTTCAGGATGGGAACGGCTGGAGGAAACTGCTGGGCCGGGGCACCGGAAAAGGCTTCAGGAAAATCATCGAGACGAAGGAACTGGCCGCAGGGGGGAATGTGACGGTAAAGGTCGTGGTTTTCGATTATTATTCCCGGGGCGTGAGAATGCTCCAGCGCACCATGTTCTCGCGGTACGGCAGCAAAACCCTGGTCATCGAGTGCAGGGCCCCCGTCCGCTCCTTCTCGAGATACACGGATGTTTTCAACGAAGTCATGTCAAGCGTTGATTATGCCGGGACGCAGGCAGGGGAAGCCATGAACGAGCCCGGCGATGAGAAAGAGGCCGCCCGAAAGCAGGTTGAGGCGAAAAAGCCGGTTGAAACGACACAGAAGGCGGAGCGGAAAAAGCGTTCCGTGGCCCTGAAGCCCAAGGAACCGAAGCCCGATACGAAGGTTCAAAAAGAGAAGGATAAAAAGGAAGAGCTCTCCATGTCGGAACCGGAAAGGCCGGAGAAGGACCTTTCATCTGAAAAATCCCGGAGTGAAACAACCGAAGCCCGGCGGAAAACCAGGGAGGAGACGGCCCCGGCCGGGTCGATCGGGAACGGTAAAGACGAAGTCGTTGATGTGGACAGCATTGAAGACCCTGAGGCCAAAAAGGTGATAGAGAGCGAACTTAATACCCTGCAGGACATGGAACGCAGGGGCATCATCGAAAAGATAGAAGAAGAAAAATAGTCTGCCCCACGGTACTGACCTACCAGGCGTTGAAGCCGAATCCGCATTCTCCCGCGACGGAATGAAAGTATGATCGCATGCCCTTGATGTACATGTACCGGGCCTGGATGAACATCGAGAACACGCCGAAGGACTTCTGGTATCCGAAGATGGCCTGGGCGGAGAAGTTGAAGCCCCGTGATGTTCCGCCGTCAATCCCGAGGAAGGAACTGCTGACGCGTGCCTCCAGGTAGGAGGCGCCGGGGACGAGGGCCAGGACAAAGCAGCCCCAGCTGTTTTTCATGGACGGGAAGGCCCACATGAGCCCTCCCCCGAAAATGTAACCCGACAGTTTGTACGATGATTTCTTGAAATAGAGGTACCCGCCTTCGAACCTGAGGCCCGGGATCATGGGATGGCGGCTTCCGGAGGCGAAGTCCAGTCCCTGGTCAAGGGCGAAATATCCGGCATATCCGTAGGGAAGGGCGCCGTGGGAGCTGCCCAGGTTGTAGTGAAAAGCCCCGGCGAAGGACAGGCGGCCGCTGGTCCAGTGGTCCCCGGCAATGGGCCTTTGTCCGCGGCGTTTCTTCCTGTCGCGGGCCTTTGCCCGCTTTTCGGCTTTTTCCCTGTCTGCTTTTTCCTTTTCAGCCTTCAGTTTGGCTTCCCGTTTTTCCCTGTCTTTTTTTAAAAGAATAAGCGCGCGTTTCTTCCCCTCTTTCCTGTTCAGCCCCGCGATGTAATTGACCCTGATTTTATACAGGTTGACCGGAAACTTCATCTTCCTGTGGATTTCGATGTCTTCATCGTAAGAGTCGGTTTTGTAGATGTCGTCGATCCTGATCCGCTTGATCCTGAAGGTTCCGTAGGAGTTCGCGAAGGTTATCGCCGACGTGTCCTCCCTGATGATTTTGCCCACCAGGACGGTGCCGTCGTAGAGCTTGATGGTGTCGGCCATGGCCCCGGTCCCGGTCATGACGAGCAAAAAAAAGAGGACCGGTACAATGGTTAGAGTATGCCGTTTCATATCCAATTCCGAATAACAAATAGTATTTGCTCCGCCTGCGGCGGTGTCGGTGGTTCGACGAGAGCAAATGGGGTGAATGTGTTTTTGTATTTTAGATAGCACCATTACAGGACCGCGGGTTGAATGTCAAAGCAAAAAAGTAAGAAGTATTAATAATGAAACAAGTTATCACCGGCACCAATCCGGCCGGGGCGGGTTTTTATTGCAATGCCGACGAAGCGGCCAATTATCCAAGAGCCCTGCCCGTGGAAGGGCGCGGGTCGAATCCCTTTGATAAACTTCTCTTATTGTGTCATTGCGGGATCACCGACGCAATCCTGTTATTGCCATGAAAAATATTATCGCACTCTAAAAGAAACATGATTGCAATTTACCGGCATGGCTCAATAGTATACAAAACACCGGCCGGAGCCGGTACCCCCGGGAGTAATTGACATCCACACATGAGCGCTGGGCCAATAGAACTGATCGTGCCGGAAGAAAACAACCTGGAGCGCGTTGACAAGTTCCTGCCCCTGGCGCTGGAGCAGGACCTGTCGCGGAGCTACGTCCAGAAGCTGATCCACGGCGGCAGCATCACCGTCAACGAAAAGACGATAAAGCCGAACTACAAGGTCAAGACCGATGACCGGATCGTTGTCGTTATCCCCGAGCCGGAGCCGCTGGCGCTGGAGCCCGAGGACATCCCCCTCGATATCGTGTACCAGGACAGGTCGATAGCCGTCGTCAACAAGCAGGCGGGGCTGGTGGTCCATCCGGGACCGGGGAACTGGAACCGCACCATGGTGAACGGACTCCTCTATCATATAAAAGACCTCTCCACCATCGGCGGCGTTGCCCGGCCCGGCATCGTGCACCGCCTTGACAAGGACACGGCCGGCCTCATGGTGGTCGCCAAGGACGACGCATCCCACCAGTTCCTCACCGCTGAATTCAGCGAGCGCAGGGTGCGGAAAAAATACGTCGCCCTGGTCGTGGGCAAGCCCAAGACGGCCCACGGCCTCATTGACCTTCCCATCGGCAGGCACCGGAAGTACCGGCACAAGATGACCGTCGACGAGAACGGCCGCGAGGCGCTGACCGAGTATACGGTAAGCCGGGTGCTGAACTCGCGCCTGGGCGTGTTCACCATCCTCGATATCGACCTCCATACCGGGAGGACCCACCAGATACGGGTGCACCTCTCCTCCGCCGGCATCCCCATCGTGGGGGACCCCATCTATTCGAAGAAATGGGAGAAATACCGGGTGCCGTATCTTCTCCTCGCCTCGGTCAGGCTCGAGTTTACCCATCCCGCCACGGGCGAAACCGTGTCCTTCGCCGCGGAACCGCCGGCGCACATGCAAAAGTTCATCGAAAAGGCCGAGCGGCTCTCTGTATAACAGGCCTCGGTGCCCTTGTTTCAGGCTTAACGGGGGTGTTATTGAAAAGCGCGGTTCATCTACCGCGGTGGTGCAGGAAAGTTGTTGCTTATTTTCCGCACGGTGCTATCGTTGCAATAAACACGCTTGATAGTTCTAAACTAAGGACGTAGGTCTTTGACCCCATGTAACTATCTCCTTTTTTCGGACATTGTTAAGCACAATAATTAATTACAGGAGCATGGTATGCACGGGAGCAAACTATTTGTCGGCAATATCAGTTATTCGGTGGGCGATCAGCAGTTGAAGGAACTATTTGCCCAGCACGGTACCGTTGTCGATATCAGGATCATCGGCGACAAGGGCTTCGGCTTTGTCGAGATGTCGAGCCAGTCGGAAGCTGAAAACGCAAAGAACGCCCTTGACGGCTTCAACCTTGACGGCCGCAACCTCCGGGTCGACGAAGCCCGTCCGAAGGGGGACAAGAGAAGCGGCGGGGGCGGAAGAGGGTACCGTTAAGCATGAATGAGGCATGAAGGCGCTGTCCCGGGGCAGCGCCTTCGCGGGTTGCGACAGGCTATTTCTTGCCGTAGTCGTATACGCCGCGGCCGGACTTGCGCCCGTAGTTGCCCGCCCGGACGAGTTTTCTCAGGAGCGGCGCGGGGCGGTACTTGTCGCCCAGCTCCCGGTGCAGGCCCTCCATGATGCGCAGCAGGGTGTCCAGGCCGATAAGGTCGCCCAGCGCCAGCGGGCCGATGGGGTGATTGCATCCCAGCATCATCCCCTTGTCGATGTCCTCCGGTGATGCCAGGCCTTCATCCAGGGTAAAGAAGGCTTCGTTGATCATCGTGCAGAGTACGCGGTTGACGACGAATGCCGGCGCTTCTTTCACGATAATGGCTTCTTTCCCGATTTTTGTGCCCCATTCCCTGGCCACGGCCAGCGTCTCTTCTGACGTCTGGTGACAGCAGATCAATTCCAAAAGCTTCATGACCGGGACCGGGTTGAAGAAATGGGTGCCGATGACCTTGTCGGGCCTCTTGGTCGCCGCGGCCATCTCCGTGATGCTCAGGCCCGACGTGTTGGTGAAAAACAGGCAATGGGCCGGGACGATGCTTTCGAGCTCCTCATATACCTTTTTCTTCACATCCATGACTTCGATCACGACCTCGACCACCACGTCCGCCCCGGCCGCCGCTTCCTTCAGGTCCACCGTGGGCTTGATGCGGCCCAGGACCGCGTCCATCTGTTCCCGGGTGATTTTACCCTTTTCAACATCGCGGTTAAGATTTTTCTTGATGGTGTTCATTCCCCCATCTATGAACCGCTGTTCGATATCGCGCATGGTTACGTCGTATCCGGCCTGGGCGCAGACCTGGGCTATTCCGTTCCCCATTAGGCCGGCTCCCAGCACGCAAACTTTTTTAATTTCCATTGAAATACCCCTTTGTGTTTATATTTTAGCAGGATGGAGATTCTTCATTCAACTCGTGTAACCTCTTGTTGGACGCTAGCAAACTACCCGCCCCGGAGTCAAGGCAAAACCGTTCCGGGCAAGCATTGGAAATGGAGGACACACAGCCCTGCCATGGAAGCCGGTGAATTCACCCCCGGTGCCCTTGATGGTAACGGCATTGTGCGGGGCGGTTTCCGCGATATCGGCGCCTGCGAATTTTTAATGCGGAAAACCTGAACATTGCGGCGGCCCATGGTACCGTGGTCCCGGATCTGGACCTGCAGGGGGGCGGTGCCGGATGTCGCGGCGGATGGCGCCATCTTTTTTGGCGAGATTCACTGCCGGGACCTTGAAAGCGATAAAAAATTTCTTGAATAAAATACACGGCTGGTGAAAATTAGTATTAATATCACTAAAGCTGGAGGATTTGATGAAAAGAACAATGATTGTCATGATGGCTGCCGTTTTTATGGCGAGCTTGGTCTCCTGCGCGAGCGTTGAGAAGAAGCGGAAGGATTGCAACGACAAGTGCGCGGCCGAGAAGACGGCCTGCATCAACAAGGCGACCGATGCGAAGACCAAGAAAGTCGACGCCAAAAAGAAAGCCGAGTGTGAAAAGAACGCAAAGGCGTGCGGCGACAAATGCGCGGCCATCAAGTAGCGTGATTGTTTTCAAGAACGCATTTTTTGTTTTATGCGGTACACTGGCACTGTCTGTAATCCGGGCAGTGCTTTTTTATTGTTTCCGGCAGGTTTCCGGACCGCGGCTGAGGGGCGTGGGTTGAGCGCGGTTTATCCCGGCCAATGCGGACGGAAGAGCAAGCGTGCGTTATCCTTTTTGCGGCTGTTCCCTGCTATAGCTGAGGCCGGTCACTTCCTTGACGCGCTCCATGGTGGGCGCCGCTACCGCCCGTGTCCTGTCGGCCCCTTTCTTCAGAATCCGCATCACCTCTCCCCTGTCCTTGCTGTATTCTTCCCGCTTTTTCCTGAACGGGGCGAAATATTCCCAGATGAGGCCCAGGAGCTCTTTCTTGACTTCGCCGTAGCCAAGGCCGCCCTTCAGGTAGCGGTCGCGCATGTTCTCGACCTTCTGAGGTTCGGCGAAGAGCCGGTACAGGGCGAAGAGGCTGCAGGTCTCCGGGTTCTTGGGCTCCTCCACCGGGGTTGAGTCGGTCACGATCCTCATCACCTTCTTCTTGAGGGACTTCTCGTCCTCGAAGATTTCTATGGTGTTCCCGTAGCTCTTGGACATCTTCTGCCCGTCTATGCCGGGGATCACGGCGACGTCGTCGGATATGCGCGGCTCCGGCAGGGTGAAGATGTCGCCGTACCTGTTGTTGAAGCGGATGGCGATGTCACGGGTGATCTCCACGTGCTGCTTCTGGTCCTTCCCCACGGGGATGATCTCCGCCTGGTAGAGGAGTATGTCCGCGGCCATGAGGACCGGGTAGGTGAACAGGCCCGTGTTCGGGACGATGCCGTGGGCCACCTTGTCCTTGTAGCTGTGGCTCCGCTCGAGGAGCCCCAGGGAGGTGTGGCAGGACAGGATCCAGGTCAGCTCCGTCACTTCCGGCACGTCCGACTGGACCCAGAAGTGGCTTTTATCGGGGTCGAGGCCCAGGGCCAGGAAGTCGAGGGCGGCCTCCAGGGTGTAGTTCCTGAGGCGCTCCCCCTCCTGGTTGCTGGTCATGGCATGGTAATTGACGATAAAGCAGAAGAGGTCATGGTCATGCTGATATTCGATCATCGGCTTCATCATGGCGAAATAATTGGCTATGTGAAGCGTGCCTGACGGCTGTATGCCGGAAAGTATTCGTGCCATTGCGTTCCTCGGTTCGGGGTCTGTTGGGTAAAGAAATCGAACGGCAAAAAAAATAGTCAATAATAAAATTATTCTTGCGCAGTAAAGGCCCTCCTTGATAACTATATCCAGTTATTATTGCCTGTGCGATAACACCCGCGGCCGGCAGTACGGGAGCAAATCCATACAATACGAGGGGACCACTATGGAAATGAAGAAAAACGTTGGCGCATCTGACCGCTATATCAGGTTCATGATCGGCCTTGCCTTTATCCTGAATATTTTTTCCCTGGAACCGACCAGGTTCGGCATGTTTGTCCTGCTGGCGATCGGGGCACTGATATTGAATTCCGCCTATACCCAGTACTGCTTTGTCTATGACCTGCTGGATATCAATACCTACGAGAAGAAGGTGACGCCGCCGGCGGAACAGCCCAAGGCCTCCCATTAAACATAAGGAAATCATCCATAACAACAAAGGGGCGCGGAATACCGTGCCCCTTCTGTTTCCATGTCATGCAGGCGGGGTCACGTGACCCCGCTTTCTATTACCGTTTCAGGCTGAGCAGCTCCTGCAGCATCTGGTCCGCCGTGGTGATGGAACGGGAGTTGGCCTGGAAGCCCCGCTGGGTGACGATCATGTCGGTGAACTGGTCCGACAGGTCCACGTTGGACATTTCCAGGGTGCCGGCCACGACCTTGCCGCGGCCCTGGGTGTTGGCGGCTCCTTCGTTGGCCGCGCCGGAGTTGTTCGAAACCTCGAAGAGGTTCTCACCGGTTGCGGTGAGGCCCTGCGGATTGGTGAAGACCGCCATTCCCACCTGGCCGACGATGTGCTTCGTGCCGTTGGAATACACGCCGGTTATGATGCCGGAGTTGTCAACGTTGAAGGATTCCATGTATCCCATGTTGTAGCCGTCCTGCTCGACCGCCTTGGTTGTCGCGGGGGAGGCGAACTGCGTCACTCCCTCGAGGAGCCCCGACTTGCCCATGTCAAGCTGGATCGTGCGCATGTTCGGGTCCCCGGCAACGCGCCAGTTGGCGTTGACGATGAGGCTTCCCTGGTTCGATTCGTCCGGCGACCCCTCGTCCGCCACGGACACGAGCTTCCCGTCCGGGCTGAAGCGGAGGTTGATGCGGGACGACGGGTTCGCGTTGTTCTGCATCCCTGCGCCGGCCGGCACGTCAAGGGTCAGGGGGACCGTGGAATCGGTGATGGCCGCGGACGCGGTCCACTGGTTCGGGCCGGTCTTCCAGAACACCATGGTGAGGCGGTGCGTGTTCCCCTGGTTGTCGTAGGCGTCGATATTGGTCGTCACTCCCGCCGATGACCGCATGCGTCCCGTGGCGTTGGGCGGAACGACCGCGTAGCGGGAATCAAGGTTGCATTTATACTTGATGTTTGCCGTTTCCTTTGCGTCAACTTTTCCGTAAATGGGGATGACGATGTCCTCCAGCGAGCCGCTCGGGTTCACGACCATTTCCCCGGCCTGGTTGCGGGTCGCCTGCCATCCCTGCACCTTGAGGCCGTTGCCCGGGTTCACCAGCGTGCCGTTCTTGTCGATACCGAAGGTGCCGGCGCGGGTGTAGAATTTGCGGTCGCCGTCGGAGACGATAAAGAAGCCGTCGCCGGATATGGCCAGGTCGGTCTGGTTGCCCGTGGTCTGGAGGCTCCCCTGGGTGAATATCCTGTCGATGGACGCGATGGTCATGCCCAGGCCCACCTGCTTCGGGTTCACCCCGCCGCGGTTCTCCTCGGGACGCGCCGCCCCGGACAGGGTCTGGGATATCATGTCCTGGAACGTGACCCGGCTTGTTTTGAAGCCGTAGGTGTTAACGTTCGATATGTTGTTGCTCACAACATCCATCCTGGTCTGGTGGTTCTTCAGACCGGATACGCCGGAATAGAGTGCACGCATCATACTGGCAGATCTCCTCTCTTCGAATTATTGGTTACCCGGAACGGCATCCCTTCCGTTCGACTGATTGCTCATTGTTTTCTGTTCGGCGGCCCCGTTGATGGTCGTCGTTACGGCTGCCGCGTTTGAATACGCGGCGGCGGCGGTGCCCGCCGGGACCTCCGCGTTGCGGACCGCGCTGATATCGCTCATGCGGACCTGCTCGCCTCCCACCATCAGCACCTGCTCGTCGCCGTTGTACTGTATTGACGACACGATGCCGGAAACGCGGCGGTTCGTCATCGGGTTCAGCGCGTCGATCTGTTTTCCGAGCAGCGAGAAGGCCTCGTTGGAGCGGGAGCTCTTAAGGAGGTTCGCCATCTCCTTGTTCATGTTGGACATCTGCTCGAGTGTTGAGAATTGGGCCATCTGCGCGATGAATTCACGGTCTTCCATCGGCCTGGTCGGGTCCTGGTATTTCAGCTGGGTCACCAGGAGCTTCATGAACATGTCCTTGTCGGCGACCCCCTTGACGCCTTCCTTGCCGTGGTTGACCTTCTTGTTCACCATGTCGGCTTCGAGGCGGGCCGCCGCCAGTTCCTGACCCGTCATTCGTGGTACGTTCATACGGTTCTCCTATATGACCAGATTTATCTGGCCGTTGTGATACGGCATCGCGTTGGCCATGTATTCGCTTTCTATCTCGACCGACTGCTCCGACGGCGCGATGACGGCGATATGGTCGTCAGTGCGGTCATGGAGCATCCTGCCGCGCTGGTCGTTCACGTTGACGTGGAATTCGCCCACCGTGATGCCGGCATCGCTTAATTGCTGCCTGATGTAGTCAAGGTTGCCCGCGATGAGGTCCCTGGCCTCACGGGTCTCAACCAGGAAACTGCCCTGGACGACACCCTCGTGCAGTTTCAGGTTTATGCTGACCGTGCCGAGCTCTTCCGGGTGCAATCGCACTGAGAAGGAGCCGTTGCGGCCGTCCCTCACGACGACCCGGGCGTTCTGGATGACGCTCTCGAGGTTTTCCCTGAACAGATTGCTTTTCGGAGCCGCGGCCGCGACGTCGGCGTGTTTGGCGGACACGTCTCCTTTCACGGCGGTAAATGAAAAAGACGGGGCGTTTCCCTGGTCGTTGGCGCCGGAGCGATGATGGGATCCGTCTCCCTTGACGCCGTCGAGGATAAATTCAATTTTCGCCAGCAGATCCTTCACGGCCGGAACGGCGGCCTCCACTGAGCCGGCATTCTTGCGGGCCTGATTTTTATCGTCAACGGCCTTGCTTTTTTTCAGCGCTTCCTGGAACCCTGCGAGAGAGGCGGCCGCCTGATTAGGTTTCCCGCCATGGGCGGACCTGATATATCCGTCAATTGAAGAAGCCAGTTTATCGAAGACCTTTTTCAGCGCCGCGCGGTCCGGATTCTGTTTGGTGTCGCGGAGAAGGTCGTGCAGTTCCTGGACGGATGCCTTGATCTGCTGTATCTCCGGCTGATCCTTTCCCTTAAAAAAATCGATCATCCGGTGGAGGCCGTCCCGCAGGTCGTGCATTTCGGCGTCGCCGGTTCTTTTCTCCTTATGCTTCTGGCGCGTCCGCGCCCCGGCATCGGTATTTTTTTCGATCTGGTTTCCCTGCTGGTCGGTAAGGCCCTTTTTCTCCGCGGTGTTTTTCATGTCGGCGTTTTTGACATCGTTCCCCTGAACTTGGGCGGCGGCCTTGTGCCCCTGTTCCTCGGCCCTGCCGATGGCCTGTGGGATCTCTTCTGTGCGGACGTTCATGGATGATTCTTCACGGGGCGCCCTGTCGTTGACTGCGGAGGCGCCGGTGTTTTTCAACGGCTCCGGTCTGTCCGCGGTGATGGATGCCACCTGATCGCCTGCCTTGACCTGGCCCTGCAGCAGGGAGAAGAAACTCGCGTCAGCGGTATAATCATGGCCGGTTTTCCCGCTCTGTGGGAGAGAGGAAGCGGCAAGATTATTCTTCTGCGCAATTTTAATATCGCCTAAATGGAGCATGTTTACTTTACCCGTTTCGTTGTTTGGCCTATTAATATATCGTTAGGAGATGAAATAAACTGAATGGAAAATTACATGGCCTGTTAAATATTAAGGATTGGAGCTGTAAAACAGGGTTTTTTGCGGTTTATGTGACATAAGGTGTACACTTGACGGGTTTCAGCGGTGTCAGAGTAACGATTTACGCAGCATCCTGCCTAAGTGGGGATTTCGAGATCCTTTTCGAAAATTAGTACCGATTGTTATCGGTACTATTGATGGGGGGAGCGCCCGATAGTTATCGGTTGTTTCTTTCTAATCAATAAAAGAAAAATGTACATATCAATCGGTATTCTTCTTTAAATAAGCCACCAGGTGGACTTCATTTCCTTTTTCGTTATACTGTACCTGGTCAAAGACCGACCGCGTGATGAGGATGCCCCTGCCGTGGGACAGCATCTGGTCATTGAGGCTCTTAACCTTGATTTTTATGAATTTCCTGTAATCGAATCCCTCGCCCTCGTCCCGTATGGTATAGGAAATGGCGTCTTTCGCGAGATGGTAATCAATGCGGACCTTTTTATCGCGATTGACCGGGCTCATCTGGCGCTCCCTGAGCAGGTCGTGGTAACTCTGGTTCTTCTGGGCCAGGGTCTTTTCCTCGTAGGTGATTCCCAGATTCCCGTGCTCGATGGCATTTATAATCATCTCCCTGATGCCGAGTCTCAGCAGGCTGATCTTGCCGATCGGCAGGTGCTTCTGGAGGTTCCGCGTGATCCGGAAGCTCACCTCGTCAGCGATGGTGAGGCGGTTGTCTATGGTAAAGGAGAGGGTCTCCTCCTGGAGGTAATCCCGCAGGGGATCGTCCGATATCTCCGACGCGAAGCCCATGATGCCCACGACTGCGTCGTTTTCAATGATTGGATCAAGCTTGAACTGGAGCGTCACCGGTTCGCCCAGGAACTTGTGGTCGCACACGGCGTTGAACCGCACGTCCGGGACGCGTTCGTGAAGGACGCGGTGGATGTTTTCCAGGAACGTCTCCCGGTTTATCTGGTTCTTGTCGATGGGGTCCTTGTAGAGGATGTCGATGATGTACTTGCCGATGACGGAATCCTCGGGATAGCCGAGCTTTTCCCTGATGTTGCTGTTGACCATGATGAACCGGGCCCTGTTGTCGAGGGAGAAGATGATGTCCCGGGTCTTCTCCTCGACGAGCTCCCGGTATTTCTTTTCCGATTCCTCCAGCTTGCGCCGGTAATTGTTGCGTTCCGTCACGTCGATGGCCGACAGGAGGGCGCCCTTTATCTCGAGGTCGGATTCGCCGATCCAGAGGCTGGCGCTGAACTGGGTCTCGAAATACTTGTCCTTTCCCCGGCTCAGCAGGCGGAGCGGCTCGTTCCTGATGCGGAGGGAGCGCAGTTCCCTGGCGCATTCATCCAAGGAGATGGCCCTGTCCTTGATCCAGCGGTTCTTTATCTCTATCGCTCTGGTGTAGAGGTTGATGAACAGGGAGGCGGCCCGGTTGCGGTCTTCCTCGTGGATGAAGTCCATGTATGACAGGGCCTCCTGTCCGGGGTCAAGGCCGTACTCTTCCATTGAGACATAGTTGTAATCGATGGTTTTTCCCGAGGTGTCGATGAGCATCGAGAAGAGCGGCACCAGGTTGAAGAGCTCGCGGTACTTCCGCTCCGACTCCTCGAGTCTCTCCCGCATCACCTTTCTCTTGGTGATATCGGTGGTGGTGACAATGCAGCCGAGAATCTCCAGCGATCCTGGCGGGATGATGAGGCTGATGGTGTAATCCACGTCAAGGGTCTTGTTGCCGCTCCGGTTTATCAGTCGGGTGAAGCCCTGGCTCGTTCCCATCTGCATGATGGTTTCCCGCGCCGCTTTCAGGTAGGCCGGATCGTTCTTCAGGCGTTCCGGTTCAAGGGTTTTGCGGTATTTCATGATGTCTCGGTACATCGAGGAGAACAGCGCCCTGGTCCGGGCCAGCTCGTCATCGTGAACAAAGTCTACGTAGCTGACGGGGGTGCTGGCAAGGTCGCGGCCGAAGAGCTCTTCCGCCGCTTCGTTCCATTCCACCACCTCCCCGCGCGTATTGAGTATTGCCGTGAGGTTCGACGTCTTCTTGAATATGGTCTTGTAGTTGCTGTACTTGAGGAGGAGGTCGGCCTGTTTCTTCTGCTGTACGAGGACCCTGGCAAGGAGATTGGCCGCATCCTGTATCTCCGGGACGTTGATGCGGTTTTTCCTGGTCGGGGCGAGTATCAGGAGTATGGTCCGCTCCGCATCGGGAATGAAAAAGAGCTCGTTTTTGGAGTGCCTTTCTTCCTTTGAAAACACAATGATATCGGCATCGGTATAGTCAAATTCCATGTCAGGGTTGTCATTAAAGATGTTTCGGCTATAGCGTAAGGCAAACCCTGTCCCGCTTCTTACTGCAATGGCCGCACCATGGAGGGGGTATAGGTCCATGGTCCCCTGGCAGAAATGCGCCATCATTGCTTCAGGGCTCAGATGAAAGTTTTTTATTATTAAATCCTGAAGGGATGTGTAACTATATGATTTTTTTACTTTCATTTATGGACAAAATATAATTAAATGTACATCAATAGTCAAATTCTACTCTGACCCCGAATTCGAATTGACCATATTCAAATACTGATCGGTCAGATATTGATATGACTTTTTATTGATAATATAATAAATATTAAATAACAAACCGGCCGTTTGGTTTCTTTTTTTACTATAGTTTAAAAACGGGTATCATAGTAATACCTGAAGGGGGTCCAGAATGGGCAATGGAATGGGCAATGGTAAGAAAAAAATTTTCATGGCTGTTTTTCTTTTTTCGATGATATGCCTGGTTTCCCCGGGCTGTGATAATGATTCAGACGATAATTCGTTTCCCCTTCTGGGATCAGATTCAGGACAGACAGACAGTAACGGCGGAACCGCCGTACAATCCAATGAGACAACCGGGTCCGGCGGAAGCGTTTACCTTATCGGCACCGGGATCTATGACATAACCGGACCCGCGGCGGAAATCGGCATGATGGGGTACGCCGTGTCAGAGCAGAAGACATCCGGCATCCACCTGCGGCTCCGCTCGCGCGCTTACATAATCGGGGACGCAGACAAGCGGGTCGTTTTCGTGAGCGCGGACCTGGGGATGCTTTTCCAGATGGTCAAGGTCAAGGTCTGCGAGAAAATCGCCGGGAATGCGGACCTGGCAAAATATTACAGCGAGAAAAATGTTCTCCTTTCCGCCACGCACACCCACAACGGCCCCGGGGGCTATTCAGGCTATTTTCTGTATGATGTGACCATCAACGGCTTCGTGAAGCAGAACTTCAACGCCATCGTTGACGGCATATACCAGTCGATACTCAGGGCCCATAACAACCTGAAACGCGGCAGGATACTCATGGCCCAGGGAACCGTCGAGGGCTGCGGCGGAAACCGCGCCGAATCCGCGTATAACAACAATCCCGCCGCGGAGCGGGCGCGGTACGGCAGCATCACCGATACAACCATGACCCTCCTGAAGTTCGTCACCCTTGACGGCGAGGAGATCGGCATGGTGAACTGGTACGCGGTGCATCCGGACAGCATCGGGCCTGAAAACACCCTGATCAGCGGCGATAACAAGGGATGGGCGTCATACCTTTTTGAAAAAGACAAGGGAGCCGATTACCGTGCCGCCAGGACCTTCGTTGCGGCCTTCGCCCAGGCCAGTGCCGGCGACGTGACGCCCAACATCGGCTTCGGCCAGGCCCCGGCAGACGTCACCTTTGAGAAGAACAAGAGCCTTGAGAACGCGGTCCTCAAGCAGTACAACAAGGCGAAAGAGCTGTATAACAGCGCAACCAGCGAGCTTTCAGGCTCGATCGATTACCGCCATGAGTGGGTTGACATGCGGACGCTCTATGTGGAAGAGGCGAAATGCGCCACCTGCGCCGCCGGCATGGGCGCTTCCTTTTCGGCCGGAAGCCCGGCGGACAACCCGAGCCCGTCTCCGCTCTTCCCGAACGGAACCACCGTCGACAGCCTGAACTGGAGCGACAATGCCGCCAGCACCTTCCTGAATACCTTCCTCGGCGGCATCTTCGCCTTCGCGTGGCCCGCCACCAATGACGCGGCATACAAGAAGTGCCATGCCGAGAAGCCGGTGCTCATACCGACCGGCATCGCCCATATCAATGTCAACGGTCCCACCATGACGCCGCAGATCATGCCGCTCCAGGTGCTCAAGATAGGGAACCTGGCCATCGCGGGGGTCCCCACCGAGGTCACCACCATGGCGGGACGCCGCATCAAGGAAACGCTCGTGACCGGCCTCTCCGGACGCGGCGTCAACGTTGCGGTGATAGCAAGCCTCGCCAACTCCTATGCGTCGTACCTCTCCACGAGGGAGGAATACGCCATGCAGTGGTACGAGGGCGCCTGCACGCAGTTCGGGCCCAACGAGCTGGCGGCCTTTCGGCAGGAATACGCGAAGCTCTGCAGGGCCATCGCTGACGGCACCGATGTCCCGGCAGGCCCGGCTCCCCGGGACGTGACGGGACTCACCGTGGATTTCACCGCCAAGGTGGTGCTGGATGACAAACCGCTTTTCAAGAATTTCGGCGACGTCATAACCCAGCCCGACGCGAGCTACAGCCGGGGCGACACGGTAAGCGTTCAGTTCTGGGGCGGACATCCCAACAACAATCTCCGGACACAGGACACCTTCCTGGTCGTCGAGAAGCTTGTAAATGGCAGCTACGTTCCCGTGGCGCGCGACTGGGATCCGGAAACAACGTACCGCTGGCAGAGAAACGGAATATCATACTCGATAATAACCATAACGTGGCATACCAAGAACGCGGAGCCGGGCACATACCGGATCCGCCACAAGGGGGACTGGAAGTCGGGCTGGACCGGTAAAATAAGCGCCTATGAAGGAGTCACCACTGCCTTCAAGGTGCAGTAAGCGCGGTTTTTCAGCCGCACGCAGTATACGTTTTCACAATCGCACCTCCAATAGACGGAAGCCGCCTTCACCGGCGGCTTTTTTTTGATTGCGCGAAAAAATAATCTTTCATTTTTTCCATTTCGTGTACTATATAACCGCCTCAACTGCAGGCCTTGAATTGGCCGGTCGAACCGGGGCCGCCGCACAATGATGCGAGGTGCTTGATGAACTGGGTTTCCATACCGGCGGTCATCATGGCTGCCGTTTCACTGTACGTGGGGTTTTACTATTTCTGGATGTATGCCCGCCGCCGTCTTGAGATAGAGAACCTGGCCTTTGCCGTGACCTGCCTCTCTATCGCCTTCTATGATGTGTTCTGCGCGGGGCTGTACAACGCATCTTCGCCGGAGCAGGGGATGTTCTGGCAGCGCTGCCAGTTTGCCTCGCTCTGCGTCTTCACCGTGTCGGTGTCATGGTTTCTTTATTTCTTCACCGGGTTCCGGTCGCGGATACCCTTCATCATCATCACCGCGTGGCTTTCTCTTTTATTTGTCCTGGGGCTGGTCATCAGAAACGAACTGACCCTTGCCGCATCCAGGCCCTATGTCAAGTTCATCAGCCTGGGCGGCATCAGCATCATCTATAACGAAATGGATCCCGGCATCATCTATGGCATTCAGTACACTTCCATGGTGCTTATTGGATTGTTCCTTTTGTATGTGCTGGTGTACCACTACCGGAACGACGAGGAGCCACGGGTGCGTCCCATCATGATTTCGATGGTGCCATTCATGGCCGCCTCGGTCAATGACGTCATGGTGGGCGCCGGCGTGTATCCCTTTATCTATCTGACTGAATATGCCTACATGTTCATCATTTTCTCGATGGCCTATGTGCTCCAGAACCGCTTCATCGACCTTCACCGCGAAGTCGAGGAGCTGACCCTGCAGTTGGAGGAAAAGGTCAATGACCGCACCATGGAGCTTTTCCTGAGCGAAATCACGCACCGGCTCTATGCCGAGATCGCGGGGGAGTCGTCGGCGCGGGCGCCGGACGGCGGCGAAGGGCCCGAGGACATGCCGGCCCCGGGGAGCGGCCTGAGCCAGGACATCAGTATCATCACCAACATAGACAAGCTGCTGAACCGCTCCCTGGAAAAGGGCGCGGAGATCGTCGGCGCCGAGCGGGCCTACCTCTTCATGATCGATGAGAGGGGCCGCCTTGACCGGGCGGCGTCCCTGGGGGAAGGCGGGAGCCAGGAATGGATCCCGGGCGCAGCCGAGCGGGCGCTGTGGGAAAACCGGCACCTGATCATGAACAGGCATGATGCCGGGGGGAACCCCGCCGGCCATGACGCCGGGCCTGACGTGCGACATTCTCTGCTGGTGCCGGTGAACCTGCGCGGCAAGGCCATCGGCGTCTGCTGCATGCAGCGGCCGGCGGCCCTTGACGCCTTCACCGAACGCGACATACGGATCGCCGGGGTCTACGTCTCCCAGGCCGCCTCGGCCATTGAGAACGCCTACCTGTACCAGCGTATGATCGACCGCAACGAAGCGGTCCGGCAGCAGTCGGTCACTCCCAACATCGAGGACAAGATGAAAAAGGCAATCGCCTTCATACGGGAGAATTACCGCTCCGACATTTCGCGGGAAGGGCTCGCGGCCTCCCTCAACATGCACCCCGACTCGTTCGGTCGGTTCTTCAAGATCTATACCAACAAGAAGATCAGCGAGTTCATCAACGAGCTCCGCGTCATCGAAGCGGCGCGGAAGCTCCGCGAAACAAGCGCGAACATCATAGAAATAGCTTTTTCCGTGGGCTTTGAGAGCCTTCCCACCTTCAACCGGGCCTTCATGAAGGTGATGAACGTCACGCCGACGCGGTACCGCGGGGAAAAGACGTGATCCGCCTCAATTGATGTCGAGGGCTATCAATGTCAGGTCGTCGTGGAATTTCTCGTCCTTCGAGAAATCGACGAGGCTCATGATAAGGTTTTTCGAGAAAAGCTCCACCGGCAGGTGGCTGTTGTTCTTGATGTAATCGCGCAGCTGCCCGTCCGAGAACATCTCGCGGCGGGAGTTCATGCACTCGGTTACGCCGTCGGTGAAGAACACCAGGCGGTCACCCGGCTCCAGGTCGATGGACTCCTCCGACAGCTGGATGTTGTTCTCCCACCCCAGGGCCATTCCCTTCGAATAGAGCTCGTGAAAGGTATTGTCGCGCTTCCGGTACAGGATCTGCGGTATGTGCCCCGCCGAGGTGAAGCGGATTATCTTCGATGCCTTGTCGATGCGGCAGTAAAAGCCGGAGACGAAATTTCCCAGCACCGTGCAGCCGCAGAGCACCTCATTGATGCGGCTCAGCACCTGGGTCGTCGGCACGGTGTCTGATATGGAATGGAGGAGCGCCACCTTTGAGATGAGGGCCATGAAGGCGCCGGGGATGCCGTGGCCGGACACGTCGGCTATGAAGATATGGAGCTCGTCGCCGTAGGTGAAGAAGTCGTAGAAGTCGCCGCCGATCTCCTCCATGGGCAGGTAGCTGGCGTACACGCTGACGCGGGGGTCGTCCTTCGGGGCGTCGGGCATCAGGTTGGACTGGATGAGCCGGGCGATCTCGAGTTCGGCATGCAGTTCCCGGTTCTGCTCCTCGCGGCGCGCCGCCTCGGTGACCCTCCTGTTGATCAGGAGGATGGTGAAGCAGATGATGACGGTCATGATCGTCGAGGCGGTATAGTCGATCAGGGCGCCCCGGACAACCGGGAAGAAATCTTCAGTTATGGGATTGTTAAGATACACGACATAGGACGTTATGCCGCTTCCTACCAGCAGTGTCGTGATGAAGATGATCCATGACGGCCGGCAGAAGAGGGCGGTGAAAATGATTATGATCGGGAAAAAATAGAAGTTGGTGATATAGTCCATCCTGCCGCGCCAGACCTGGCCGTAGAACCCGAGGAAGATCACCGCTGAAGCGAAACAGAACGAGAACATATTCACAGCCGCATGGTAGCGTCCTGCCCTGAGAAGGAACAGGCTCATGATCTGGACCAAGCATAATCCGAAGAGAATATAGTTGGTGACCCGCAGTTCCATCGTGAAGTTGAGCACGATGAAAAAAACCGTGCAGAATGCCAGCGTTGAAGTTATGAGGTACAGGAAAAGTTTCGCCTTTTCCCGGATTTCCACCGGTGCGTCGGCATAACGGGACAAGAAAAACATCGGTATGTTTTTAATCATCAAACCTGATCCTCTATGTTCCTGTCGAGAAGGCGGGGGTTTTGATATTATTTGATGCTACCCAATTACTGTTGTTTGATAGTGACATAAAAATTAATTTTGTCAATAAAAAATCACTCAATGATATATTTTTAATGAATTATCCCATAATGTGTTGATATTTTTGAAAATTCAGCACCATTGTATTCTCCGGGAAAACCGCTGTTATTTCATTTTCTGATTGGTCTGTTTTTGATAAGACATGAACGTTTTTTAATGCTATGTATATGTTAATACGAAGCATTATGGCAGATATAACAATAGGACCTTCACAAGCCTTCACCTGGAAGTGATTGTTTACATACATAAAAAAACAGGATAACAAAAAAGGCCCCGTATGACTGAAACCTATGTAGTAACCCATGATGTCGGCACAACCGGCAACAAGTCATGCATTTATCGCATCGGCAAAACGATAGAGCTGGTGGATTCGAGCCTGTCGGAATATCCTCTCTATACCACTCCGGACGGCGGTGCGGAGCAGAAAGCGGACGAATGGTGGGCCGCCATTTGCACCGCCACTAAAACCGTTATGAAGCGTTCTAAAATAAAGCCGAAACAGATCAAGGCCATGACCTTCAGCGCCCAGATGCAGAGCCTGGTCCTTGTGGACGAGAAGGGGAAGGTCCTCCGGAACCCGATGAACTACATGGACGGGCGTTCCGTCGAGCAGGTCGACCGGTATCTCAACACCGGGCTTATTAAAATTGAGGGAAAGTGGAATGCCCTGACGGCCCTCAGCTGGCTCCGCATAACCGGCGGCCTTGCCGCCACGTCAAAGGATCCGCTCTGGAAATACCACTGGGTGAAGGACAACGAGCCCGAGATTTTCAAGCGGGCTCACCAGTGGCTTGACGTGAAAGATTACCTTGTCCTGCGCTGCACCGGCGAGTACAGCATGTCGAAGGACTCGGCCCATCTCACCTTCCTGTATGATACCCGGCCGGGGAAGCTGGGGTGGCATAAGGGGCTGTGCAGGAAGTTTGACGTCAATATCGACCACCTGCCTCCGGTAAAGGATTCGACCGATATCGTGGGGCGTCTTCTCCCGGGCCCGGCTGCCGAGATGGGGCTCATCGAGGGGATTCCCGTGTTTGCCGGATGCGGCGATGTCACCCTCACCGGCGTCGGCTCGGGGTGTCTCGATCTCTATGATACCCACATCTACGTCGGCACGTCGGGGTGGGTCAGCGCCAACGTGGACAAGCGCATGGTTGATGTGACGAATTTCTGCGCGTCGATCCTCGGGGCGATGCCGGACATTTACAATTACACCGGCGAGCAGGAAACCTCCGGCGCATGCCTGAAGTGGGTCCGCGATCACATGGCCCTGGATGAGATCGGCATGTACCTCGATGCCAAGCATGTCGTCGACAAGACGCAGGAGTACGACAGCCTCTTCGATTTCCTGAACGAGATCATCAGCCAGACCCCTCCGGGATCGGGGAACGTGATCTTCACTCCCTGGCTCCACGGGAACCGTTCGCCGCGGGAAGACCCGTACGCGCGGGGCATGTTCTTCAACCTTTCGCTTTCCACGGGCAAGCGGCAGATGATACGTTCGGTCCTGGAGGGCATGGCGTTCCACAAGCGGTGGATCCTGGAGGCCCTTGAGAAGAAGATACCCCGCCGGGAAACCATACGCTTCGTGGGCGGCGGCGCGAAGTCGGAGGTCGGATGCCAGATCATGGCCGACATCACCGGCCGTCACATCGAGACCGTGGCAAACACCCAGAACGTCGGCACCGTCGGCGCCACGGTGGTGTGCGCGGTCGGCCTGGGGCTTTATAAATCCTTCCAGGAGGCCAAGAAGCTCATACCGGTAGTGAAAGCGTACGAGCCGCGGAAGGAGTACAGGGGGATGTATGACGCTCACTTTGAGGTCTTTAAAAAGCTGTACGACCGGAACAAGAAGCTGTTCGCCAGTTTGAACAAGTAAGGAATGGTTAATGCTTCCGTCGCTTTCGGCTGCGGAGTGATCGAAATAAAAGAAACAAGACAGAGGATGAGATTATGGGGAAATACGATATCTATAAAAAACAGGTGTTCGACTGCATCATGGAACTGGTCAGCGAAGGGTATGTGCAGGGGACCGGCGGCAACGTTTCCCTGCGCGTCGAGGGCGAGGACGTGATCGCGGTGACGCCGTCGCAGCGCGAGTACCACGGCATGACCGTTGATGAAATATGCGTCGTTGACTTCGACCTCAAGCCCGTCGTGGACAACGGACTGAAGCCGTCGATGGAAACCGGCATGCACATCGCGGTGTATAAAAACCGGACGGACGTGGGCGCCGTGGTCCACACGCACCAGATCTACGCCAGCGTGTTCGCGCTGCTCAACCAGCCGATACCGGCCCTCTTCGACGAGGTCTCCATGACCATCGGGGCCCTTATCGAGGTCGTGCCGTACGCGCTCTCCGGCAGCCCCCAGCTGATCGAGAACGTGAAGTCGAAGCTGGGCAACCGGAGCAACTGCTACCTTCTCCAGAACCACGGGGCCCTGTCCCTGGGCCCGGACCTGGCAAGGGCGAAGCGGTGCGCGGAACTGCTGGAAAAGGAGGCGAAGGTGTACTGCCTGGCCCTCTCCACCGGGAAGGAGGTCACCGTCCTGCCCCAGAACATACAGGAGATGATGGGCAAGATCGTCGCTGGCAAACAGGACGCGGAGATCAAGCGCAGGGAAGAGACGAAGACGAAGGTTTGATGATATAATAAATATACCCTCACCCCCCATCCCCCTCTCCCATGTAGACTATGAAGAAAGGAGAGGGGGAGCAGAGGAAAAGTATTAATGCTTAAACCCTCTCCTTTTCCCCAAGCTAAATGGGAGAGGGTGGGCGGTGGCGCGGGTGAGGGGTCTTTAACAAGAAATATTCACAACAAGGAGAAGGATCATGAACAAGGCAAACACACAACAATACGGAATCTCCCACTGGCCGGATACCGAAGAGCTCAATAAGCGCCTGTACCATCTGGCCAACGAACTGCCGATTCACCAGGTCAAACGGGACAAGATGCAGGAGTATCTTGCCTATTTCGACAAGAAATGCGCAAAGTCAAAGTCGATGACCGATCGCGCCAAGGAGCTGATTCCCGGCGGCGTTCAGCACAACCTGGCCTTCAATTATCCCTTCCCCCTGGCCATCACCAGGGCTGACGGAGCCTACCTCTGGGACGTTGACGGCAACCGGTACATCGACTTTCTCCAGGCGGGCGGACCGACGCTCCTGGGGAGCAACTACAAGCCCGTGCAGGAAAAGGTCATCGAGGTGATCAGGGAAAGCGGCCCGGTGACCGGACTGTTCCATGAGTTCGAGCTGAAGCTGGCCGAGCTGATCCACACCCACATGCCCTCGATCGAGATGTTCCGTATGCTGATGAGCGGCACCGAGGCGTGCATGGCCGCGGTGCGCGCGGCGCGCACCTTCACCGGCAAGAAATACGTCATTAAAAACGGCGGCGCCTACCACGGCTGGAGCGACCAGTTCGTGTTCGGGATGCGGGTCCCCGGGGTCGGCCCCCTCGACGCCCACGGCATCCCCGCCGGCGCCTACCAGTACACCCAGGAGGTGTTCCCCAACGACATCGACGCGCTGCAGAAACGCATGGAGGAGAACGAAAAGGACGGCGGCACGGCGGCGGTGTACCTTGAGCCCCTGGGTCCCGAGAGCGGCACCAGGCCGGTGCTCCGCGACTATAACCAGAAGGTGCGGGAGCTTTGCGACCGTTTCGGCGCCCTCCTGATTTTCGACGAGGTTGTCACCGGGTTCCGCGTGGGCCTGGGCGGCGCCCAGGGCTACTTCAACATCAAGCCTGACCTGACCGTGTTCGGCAAATGCGTGGCCGGCGGCTATCCCGGCGCCGGCGGCGTCGGCGGGCGGAAGGACGTCATGCTCTGCTATGCCGCCGGCATCGGCGGTCCCGGCGGCAAGCGCGCGATGGTGGGGGGCACCCTGTCGGCGAACCCGATGAGCTGCGCCGCCGGGTATTATGCCATCAAGGCCATCGAGGAGACCGGCGCCCATGTCAAGGCCGGCGCCGCGGGAGACCGCCTCGCCAGGGGCCTGTCGGACATATTCGAGCGGAACAAGCTGCCCTTTGTGGCGTTCAACCACGCCTCCATCTGCCACATGGAGACCGGCGCGGCGATGCTCATGGACATCAAGAACCCCAATATATTCAAGGAAGTCGGGGCGCGGAAAAAGGTCATGGAGGAAATGGGGGCCGCCATGACCGCCGAGGGAATCATCACCCTGGCCGGGAGCCGTCTCTATACCAGCATGGCCGACACCGATGACGTCGTCGACGACGCCCTCGAACGCTTCGACCGCATTTTCAAGAATATAGAAATTAAAAAGGACTAGGGAAAAACATATCCCTCCCCCTTGATGGGGGAGGTTAGGTGGGGGTGATCCTGACTCATTTCACCCTCCTCTGTCCCCTCCTGTCAAGGGAAGGGAATCTCACATCGCAATACACATCAAGGGAGGGTACATGAACGCGAAGGCTGAAGAAAAATTTACAGTGTACGGATACCGGTGGGTCGTGCTGGCGGTCTTTTTCCTGATCACCGTCGCCATAGAGATCCAGTGGCTGTCGTTCGCTCCCATCGCGCGGGAGGCCCGGGCGGCCTATGGGTTTGGCAGTAATGACGGGATCTACATAGACCTTCTTGCCCTGATCTTTCTCATACTGTTCATCATCATGTGCATTCCCGCGTCGTATGTCATCGACCGGTACGGGATCAGGAAGGGGATCGGCATCGGCGCCGCGCTGACCGGTGTCTTCGGCCTGATGAAGGGCATATTCGCCGCGAGTTACCCCATGATGGTGGTCTGCCAGGTCGGACTCGGGATCGCCCAGCCCTTCATTCTTAACGCCGTGACCAGGGTCGCGGTCAACTGGTTCCCTCTGAATGAGCGGGCGACGGCCGTGGGCCTCGGAACCCTTGCCCAATATGTGGGCTTCATAGTGGTGAGCATGGTGACGCCGTACCTGGTGGTGAAGAGCGGGGAGACCTATGATCTCTCAACGATGCTCATGACCTGGGGCGTCATCTCGGCGGTTATCGCGGTGCTCTTCCTGGCCCTGGTCAGGGAGGAGCCTCCCACCCCGCCCTCTGAGCACGGGGGGGAGGAGCGCCTTCTGTCGCGCGAAGGCTTCAGGCACATCATGAGCCACCGGGACATGCGAATTGCCCTGGCGCTCTTTTTTATCGGACTCGGGATGTTCAACGCCATCACCACCTGTATCGACCAGATCTGCGAGATCAAGAAGCTTACCACCGAACAGACCGGCATGATCATGGGGGTGATGTTCATCTCCGGCATCATCGGCGCGGTGGTCCTGCCGACCCTGTCTGACAAGTTGCGAAAGCGGAAAGTCTTCATGCTGCTGGGCATGGCCATCATGACGCCGGGCCTGGCAGGCCTGACCTTCGCCGAGAGCTACGGCCTCATGCTGGCGTCCGCCGCGGTCATGGGATTTTTCCTGCTGGGCGGTGCCGGTCCCATCGGGTTCCAGTACGCGGCGGAGGTGAGCTATCCCGCGCCGGAGTCACTTTCCCAGGGAATAATTCTCCTTGCCGGCCAGATATCCGGCATCCTGTTTGTGGTCGGGATGAACACGGCAGGCATGATCCAGTTCATGATAGTATTCATCGTGCTGGCGGTTCTCAATATCGCCCTGGCGGCCCTTCTCAGGGAATCACCCATGATTCTTTCGGGACAGAAGGAATAGGATATCGTAAAAATTCCACTCCCGCTGTCCACGCAACAGCGGGATGAGGGGCCGATCAAGGCTGAATTTCTTCTGCTCAATATCCGATATATGTCTTTAAAAAAGCCTTCCCATGCCGTTGTAAGTTGGGAAGGCCAGTCATAATATAATAATGTCGGGCCGGCCATTGCCACAAACAATGCCGTCTTGGGAGGAGCGACGCTATGAACTGGTTATCCATACCCGTCTTCATGTCCGCGTCCGTTTCGTTCTACGTGGGATTCTATTACCTCTGGATGTATTTCAGGAGAAGGTCGGAGAGAGAGCAGCTTTCCTTCGCCGTGACCTGCTTCATCGTTTCGGCCTACGACCTCTTCTGCGGCGGTCTCTACAACGCGCAGTCACTGGCCGAGGGCATGTTCTGGCAGCGCTTCCAGTTCGCCAGCCTGGCCCTCCTCTCCATCGCGGTGCTCTGGTTCCTCTTTGATTTTTCGCATTACCGGATCGGCAGGCTGTTTTACATTATCGCCGGATACTTTTTCATTCTTTTCATCCTGGGCCTGGCGGTCAGGAACGAACTGACCCTGTCGCTGGACCACCCGATGCTGAAGCCGGTCAGGCTGGGGAATTACATCAATATCACCTACCAGGAGGTCGATCCGGGAATTATTTATCTGGTGCAGTATGTCTCCATGATGGCGGGGTATGTGTGGATACTCTACCTGATCGTGAAAGACCTGAAATCGGGTAACAGGAATATCCTCCCGCTACTGGTCGCCTTTGTGATATTCTTCATCGCCGCGGTTAATGACGTGCTGGTGGGGGCCGCGGTCTACCCCTTCATATACCTCATTGAGTATGCCTATATCATCATTATCCTTTCCATGGCGCAGGTCCTGATGAACCGCTATGTCCAACTCCAGATCGAGGTCGAGGAGTTGAACAGGGACCTCGAGAAGAAGGTGGAGGAGCGCACCGAGGAGCTCCATGCCGCCATGGAGGAGCTCGAGGCGATCAACGACCGCCTGGTACATACCAACGCCGAGTTGGAGGAAGCCCAGCGCGTCGCGTCCCTGGACATGGCCATGGCTGCCGGGGTGCAGGAGAGCCTGTTCCCCAAAGAGCCCCCGGCTTCGGACGAATGGGATGTGGCCTTTGTCTATCTCCCCAAGGCGGGGGTTTCGGGCGACCTGTATGACTTTTACGTCCATGACAACAGGCTGCAGGGCCTGTCCCTCTTTGACGTTTCGGGGCACGGCATATCGGCGGGCATCTTCACCCTCCTGGCGAAATCGATTCTGGGAAGGAATTTCACCCGGATGAAGGATGCAGGTCTCGGCAAGGTCGTTGAGAATGTGAACGCTGACCTGAAATCGGACATCAGCAGCGTCGACAACTACCTGAGCGGCATCATGCTCAGGTTCAGGGATGACCGCGTGGAATACGTCAATGCCGGCCACCACGCGCTGCTGATGAGGAGGGCCGGCACCGGAAAGGCCGGTATGGTCAAGCCGCAGGACCGGGACCAGCGGGGGACCATTCTCGGCATGGACGACATCGGCGGGGATTTTGACGTTGTCCGGTTCCGCATGGCCACGGATGACGTCCTGCTCCTGTATACCGACGGCCTTGACGAAAGCTTCAATGAAACCGGGAAGCAATACGGCCGGAAGCGCATCATTGAGTCCCTGGAGAACGCCCCGGCCGGTCCCGCACGGGCAATCCTGGACCATATCATGGATGAATTCTACCGCTTTCTCGGGCTGAAGCCGCCGGGAGATGACTGCACTGTTATTGTTATCAGAAGATTGATTTAAATGCGCCTCCTGTTCTTTAAAAAATAAAATGGTTGACCACTGTTCAGTTTATGGTATGACAATCGGCACTGGGAAAAGGGGATGAAACTGTCGCTGTTTCAGGGGGTGCAAACGGGGCGAGTATGTTTTCGAAAATCAATGACTACTTTCTCGGCGTCTATCGTGATTCAAGCTATATCCTGAAGCAGAAATCGCGGATAATCCTCACCATAGCGCTGATCATCTTCAGCATCGTGCCTGTCGTTATCGTCATGAACATCGCGACGGGGCAGGTGGCTCTTGAGCTCAATGCTCCCCTGGTCATGGTCATGGCCATGGTGCTGATCGCCATATATTTCCTCAAAAGGGGTAAATATGTCATTGCCGCGCATATGCTCCTGACTATCACCCTTCTTGCCGTTTGGGCCACGCTCTTTCTTGATGAAAGTAAAAGCTCGATCGTCGTTCTGGATACGATTATCTACATTCCGGGTATCCTGGTGCTGACTCCCCTGGTGGTGTCCAGGAAAAAAATGGTCATCCTGCTGTATGCGGGGGTCAATCTGTTGATATTTGTTCTTTTTTTTCTGCTGATGTCTGACAGGTTCAAGCTGGATGACACTTCATCCATAGATTACCTGGTGGACAGCGCCATTACGATTGTTTTCGTAGGTCTCATATCCTACCAGATCTTCAAGATAAACAAGACGGCCCTCGACCGCACGGAAGAACAGGCGAAGAAGAACGAGGACCAGTACAAGGTCATCAAGGGCCTCTATGATTCCATCAAGGACGTGTCCGAGAAGCTCACTGACAATTCCGGCCAGCTCTCGAAGGAGTCCGACTCCTTCTCCATTCAGTCCCAGAGCCAGGCATCGGCCATCGAGCAGATAACCGCCACGTCCGAGGAGATATCCAGCGGCGTCGATATGGTGTCCGACAGCGTGGTGCGCCAGTACACCAGCATGGTGTCCCTCACCGGGAACATTGAGAACCTGTCCGGCACGGTCCGGGAGATCGCCGCACGGATCCAGAAGGCCTTCGCCCTGACCGACGAGGTCTCCGGAGTCGCCAACCGCGGCGGCGACGTCCTGAGCGCCATGAGCGCGAGCTTCACGAAGGTGAACGAAAGCTCCGGCCAGATGACCGGCATCGTGGGAATGATCGGCGATATATCGGACAAGACGAACCTCCTCAGCCTGAACGCCGCCATCGAGGCCGCCCGGGCCGGCGAGGCCGGCCGCGGCTTTGCCGTGGTGGCGGACGAGATATCCAAGCTGGCCGACCAGACCGCGGCGAGCATCAAGGAGATCGACGGGCTCATCAAGGCTAACGTCGAAGAGATAGGCCGCGGCATGGCCAACGTCGAGTCGACGGTGGCCATGATCATGAAGATCATTTCCGGCGTAAGCGCCATCAGCACCGAGATACGGGAGATCTCGCAGCAGATGGAAAACCAGAAGGAGATCAACCGCAGGGTCATCGAAGAGGCCGGTGCGGTCATGAACATGTCCGACGAGATCAAGAAGTCGATGGCCGACCAGAAGGCCTCCATGAGCGAGATCGTGAGGTCCATCACCAGCCTGAATGAGATCACCCAGGTCTACTCCGAGGGGGCCCGGAGGCTTTCGAAGAGTTCCCGGGGCCTGGACCGCATGGTGCAGGACCTCCACGGCATGGCCCAGATCATTGATGATTAAGAATGCATGCCGGCAGTGGATGGGCGCGCGTCCCCGTACTATTTCAGGCATACCGCATAAAATCCTTGAATTAATGGGATCCCTCCGCGAGAAATGGCTTTCTGTACATTGTTCACAGGCCGGATATACCTATGAGAAACCGTTTCTTTCACGATGAACTGCCAAAAGCGTTGATCGCCTTTTTCGATCTGGACGAGACCATAACCGACGCGGACACGGATTCCCTCTGGGCCTCGTGGCGGTCCCGCCGTCACCTGAAGGGATGGGTCGAGCGGGCATGGCTCTCGAAGCTCTACCGGGACTTCCGTCGGGGCGGGATGAGCATCGAAGAATACATGCTCTACCAGAAATTCCGCATCGGCAGACTCGCGGCCGATGAGTTCCGGGCGATGGGGGAGGATTTTTTCAAGGATGCCGGGCGGCGCCACGTGTACCGGGAAGCGGCGGACCTGATCAGGAGGCTGAAGCAAAACGGGTGCCGGGTCGTTCTCCTGACGGCGCAGAACGAATGCATAGCCGGGCCCTATGCGCGATACCTCGACATGAATGACATGATCGCCAATCGTTTCCATGATGACGGCGTCCGTTTCACCGAGCCGGTCAGGCCGTACAGCTTCGGGGAGGGCAAGGTGGAACTGGGGAAGCGCTACGCCGCCGAAGCGGGCGTCGCCCTCGGCCGCTGCGCCTTTTTCGGGGACAGCATTTATGACGCGCCCTTCCTGGAAATGGTTGGATTTCCCTGCGCGGTAAACCCGGACCGCCTCCTGGAGGCGCGGGCCCGGGACAGGAACTGGCCTATTGCCCGTTTCAGCGGCCTGCACGTGGAGGGATAATACTATCATGGCGGATGATGCAATCAGGAAGCTGACGCACCAGGAGCTGAAAACCGCCCGCCCCTCCCTTGAGGAACTGGGGAAGATGAAGCGGTTCCCGGTGACCGTGGTGTGCGAGGACATACGGAGCCTCTACAACGTGGGTTCCATCTTCCGGACATCCGACGGCGCCGGCATCGAGAAGCTCTACCTGTGCGGCTATACGGGCCATCCTCCGCGGCCGGAGATAGACAAGACCGCCCTCGGGAGCGTGGAAAGCGTTCCCTGGGAATACCGGCCGAACCAGTTTGAGGTGGTCCGCGGCCTCAGGGGCAGTGGTTACCGGATCGTGGCCCTGGAGCACACCGGCCGGAGTGTCTCCTATGATGAAACACGGTATGAATTTCCCCTCTGCCTGGTCCTGGGCAACGAGGTGAAGGGCATTACCGATGAACTGCTGTCCCTGTGCGACATGGCGGTGGATATTCCGATGCATGGCCTGAAACAGTCCCTTAATGTCACCGTGGCCTATGGCATAGCGGTCTATCACCTGGCCGGTTTATGCAAAAAATCCGGGTTATAAAAAAAAATTAATTTCCCGTTGACGGATATCCCTCCAAAATTAAGCTTTACACTCTGCTGTTCCGGTGTGGTAAAATTCATATATAAACAATGGTTTCTGGCTGAATTGAAGCGATGCGGCATTACAGGATTTGCTGTAGTGCCCTGATTGATGGTTTTTCCCTGCCGTTTCCGGCACAGGGATAATTGAGAAAAAAATAATCTATACTATAAATCATATCGAGGCACTATGAAAGGTATAATTTTAGCCGGCGGTTCCGGGACGAGGTTGTATCCCATAACACATATCATGTGCAAACAGCTGCTTCCGGTCTATGATAAACCGATGATCTACTACCCCCTTTCCACCCTCATGCTGGCTGGAATCAGGGATATTCTTATCATATCCACGCCCAATGATGTTCCTCATTTCAAGCAGCTCCTCGGGGACGGCAGCAGGCTGGGGATTAATCTTTCGTACAAAGTGCAGGAGTCCCCGCGCGGCCTGGCGGACGCCTTTATCGTGGGGGAGGAATTCATCGGCAGGGACCGGGTCTGCCTGGTCCTGGGCGATAATATTTTTTACGGCCACGGCATAACGGAGATGCTTGTCGACGCGGCGGCATCGGAGTCTGGGGCGACCGTGTTCGGGTACTACGTGAACGATCCGGAGCGGTACGGCGTCGTTGAATTCGATGAAAAACGGAACGTCCTTTCCATCGAGGAAAAACCAAAGCAGCCGAAATCGAACTACGCGGTGGTGGGTCTCTATTTTTACGACAACGAGGTTGTCTCCATTGCTAAGTCGATCAAGCCGTCGGCAAGGGGCGAACTTGAAATAACCGAGGTCAACAACCAGTACCTGAAGAAGGGAAAACTCAAGGTCAAGATCATGGGCCGCGGCTTTGCCTGGCTCGATACCGGCACCCATGAATCGATGATAGAGGCGGCGCTGTTCGTCAAGGCAATCGAAGACCGCCAGGGGCTGAAGATATCCTGCATCGAGGAGATCGCCCACGCGAAAGGGTATATCAACGACGCGAGGCTGCGCGAGATTGCTGAGCCCCTGAGGAAATCCGGCTACGGCGAATACCTTCTGAAAATACTCGATCAGGAAATGTTCTGATGCCATTCACATTTACAAACCTTGAAATAAACGGCCTTGTCATGGTGGAGCCCAGGGTGTTCCCTGACGATCGCGGTTTTTTTCTTGAATCATACAAGGAGTCCGATTTCGCCAGAGCGGGCATACCATTTCGCTTTGTCCAGGACAACCACTCCCGGTCAATCCGCAACGTCATCCGCGGTCTCCATTTCCAGCGACCGCCCCGGGCCCAGGGTAAGCTGGTGCGCGTTATCCGTGGAAAAGTATGGGACGTGGCGGTGGACATCAGGAAGGGCTCGCCCACGTACCGGCGCTGGGTGGGCGTCGAGCTTTCCGAGGAAAACAAGCTGATGATCTTCATTCCTCCGGGATTTGCCCACGGCTTCGTGGCGCTTACCGACGATGTCCATATCATGTACAAATGCACCGAGGAGTACGACGCGGCCCTTGACGGCGGCATCAGGTGGGACGATCCGGACATCGGCGTCGCGTGGCCCGTCAAGGACCCGGTCGTATCCGACAAGGACAGGGTGCTTCCCTACCTGCGAGAGCTGGCTGACCTATGATCTGGCTCATCGGCAACAGGGGCATGCTCGGGTCGGATGTCGAGAAACTGCTTGAACGGCGTTCCCTGCCGTTCATAACGTCCGACATTGATGTTGATATAACTGATCCCGCCGCTCTCCGGGCCTTCGCAGGCCAGCGGCACATCGAATGGATCATCAACTGTTCCGCCTATACCGCCGTGGACGCCGCCGAAGACGAGCGGGACAAGGCCTTCCGGATAAACGCGGACGGCGTCCTGAATATCGCCAGGCTGGCGGAGGAGAAAGGCGCCGCTCTTGTCCATGTCTCCACCGATTACGTGTTTGACGGCGAAAAGCGCGGTGCCTACCGCGAGGATGACGCGACGGACCCCATCGGCGCCTACGGCGCCAGCAAGCTTGCCGGCGAACGGCAGATCGCTTCGGTCATGGAACGCTACTTCATAATCAGGACAGCCTGGCTCTATGGCCGGACGGGCAAGAATTTTGTCCTCACCATGATCAGGCTTTTTAAAGAGCGTGACGAGGTGCGGGTCGTGGCGGACCAGTGGGGCAGCCCCACCTACACCGGGGACCTTGCCGCCGCGATGGTGAAGATAGTGGAAGACAGGTCGGCGCGGTACGGCATCTATCATTACACGAACGAGGGTAAAACCACCTGGCACGAGTTCGCGACGGAGATATGCGTCCTGGCGCGCAAACACGGACTGGTCGACCGGGACGTCCGGGTCGTGCCCATCACGACAGCCGAGTATCCCACGAAGGCGCGCCGGCCTATGAATGCATATTTATCAAAAGAGAAAATTATCCGCGAGCTGGGAGTCCAGTGCCGGGACTGGCGTGCGGCGCTGGCGGATTGCATCGGCAATCTACGGAAATGATATTTTAGACACAGGGAGAATGAGATGAGAAAGCTCACCAATATCATGGTAACCGGCGGGGCCGGTTTTATCGGCTCAAATTTTATCAGGTACCTGTTCGGGCAGAAGGGTTTTACCGGCACTGTCGTCAATGTGGACAAGCTTACCTACGCCGGCAACCCCGAGAACCTGACGGACATTGACGGCGCCCACGGAGGCAAGCGGTATTTTTTTGAAAAGGCGGACGTGTGCGATTTTGATGCAATCAAGGCGCTGTTTGAAAAGCACGCCATCGACACGGTCATACATTTCGCGGCGGAATCACACGTGGACCGCTCCATCTTCGGCCCCAAGGAATTCATACAGACCAATATCATGGGTACCTTCAACCTGCTGGAAGTGGCCCGCGAATGCTGGACCGGCAGGGATGACGTGCTCTTCCATCATATCAGCACCGACGAGGTGTACGGCTCCCTCGGCGACTCCGGTTATTTTTTCGAGACGACCCCCTACGATCCGCGCAGCCCCTATTCCGCTTCCAAGGCATCATCGGACCACCTCGTGATGGCCTACAGCCACACCTACGACATGCCGGTGACCCTTTCGAACTGCTCCAACAACTACGGGCCGTACCAGTTTCCGGAGAAGCTCATTCCCCTGATGATCCAGAACATCAAGGATGAAAAGCCCCTGCCGGTTTACGGAGACGGCAGGAATGTCCGCGATTGGCTCTATGTCGATGACCACAATTCCGCGGTGTGGCTTATCGTCAACAAGGGGAAGGCCGGGGAAACCTACAATATCGGCGGGGAGAATGAATGGGAAAACCTGAAGCTCGTCCATGTCCTCTGCGAAAAGATGGGTGCCGCCATGGGCAAGGATAAGGAGTATTACAAGAAACTGATCACCTTCGTGAAGGACCGTCCCGGCCATGACCGCCGCTACGCGATCAACTGCGACAAAATAAAGAAGGAACTGGGATGGCGCCAGAGCTATGACTTCGACGGGGGCCTTGACAAGACGATCCGGTGGTATCTTGATAATGAACAGTGGACGGCCCGCGTCAGGAGCGGAGAATACCGCAACTGGATCGAGAAGAACTACGATAAGCGCTGAGGCAGCATGGTCCAGGCTGCACGAGCCTGCTGGTGAAACACATCTATGGATTTCAAGTATACTGTTATCGGGGCCGGCGTCGTGGGTCTCGCGATCGCCAGGGCCCTGTCCGAAGCCGGGAATGACGGCGGCGATCTCCTTGTCGTGGAAAAAGAGAAGACCTTCGGCTGCGGGATCAGCTCCCGTAACAGCGAGGTCATACATTCCGGGATCTATTACCGCGAGGGGAGCCTGAAGCAGCGGCTCTGCGTGCGGGGCAGAAAGCTCCTGTACGATTACTGCGCCCGGCGGGATATCCCCCATAACAAATGCGGCAAACTGATCATCGCCACCTGCCCGGAAGAAGAGCCGGAACTGGAGTGGCTCCGCATCCAGGCCGGAAAGAACGGCGTCGAAAATGTAGAGCTACTGGACAAAAACGAATCCCTCAAGCTGGAACCGCATATCAATGTAACCGCTTCTTTGTACCTGAAAGAAACAGGCATAGTCGACGGTCATTCGCTGATGAAGGCCATGGCTTACGATGTGAAGCAGAATGGCGGGAGCTTGCTCTATAATGCGCCGGTGGTTTCGCTGCGCCGCAATGGACTGTACGTGCTTGAACTTGGCGACGGCAGCAGGTTTTCTTCAGAATGCGTGATCAATGCCGCAGGCCTGCACGCGACGGCCATGGCGGGGATGATGGGGATACCGGTCCCGTCGATCCATCCCTGCAAGGGCTCCTATTTTTCGTATACCGGAAAACTCCGGTGCGGCCACCTGGTGTATCCGGTACCGGAAAAAAAATTAACCGGCCTGGGCGTCCATGCGACCATTGATATGGGCGGCAGGATCCGTTTTGGCCCCGATACCGAATACATAGGCGGCATTGATGATTTTTCCGTCACAGACAGCAAGAAGGATTATTTCTACAGATCAGCGAAAAAAATATTTCCGGCAATCATTCCTGATGAACTCCATCCCGATACCGCCGGCATACGGCCTAAACTCCAGGGCCCTGACGACAGTGAAGTGAAAGATTTTTACATAAGGAATGAGGCCGATAAGGGCTTTCCGCGTCTGGTAAACCTAATCGGGATAGAGTCGCCCGGCCTGACAAGCTCAATGGCAATCGGTGAATATGTGCGAGAGCTTGTTCGGCGGAACCCATGAAAGGGACCCGGCAATCATCTCAATAGGCTGAAGTTATATATGGATTATAAAGCGGTATTGTTCGACCTCGATGGAACGCTTCTCAATACCTTGGATGATATCGCGGATTCGATGAATTCGGTTCTTGAACGAAACGGGTTTGCCCCGCATCCTGTTGAACGTTACAAGAAACTTATAGGCGGGGGAGTCGGTGATCTGTCGCGGCGGGTTTTGCCTGACGGGTTTAACAATGATGATCTTGCGGTGAAGATATCAGCCCAGATGCGGGATGAATATTCCCGCCGGTGGGGAGTTAAGTCACGTCTCTATCCCGGCATTGATTCTATGCTAGATGGTTTGAAAAAGTGCGGTGTGCCCCGGTCCATACTGTCAAACAAACCAGACGATTTCACGCAGACCATTTGCAACCATTATTTCTCGCGCTGGTATTTTGAAATTATTCTTGGAGCAACTGAAAGGTTCCCGAAGAAGCCGGACCCGACAGCGGCATTGTTCATTGCCCGGGAAATGGGCATGGCTCCGGACGACATTCTTTATCTGGGAGATTCCGGCACGGACATGAAGGCCGCGGTTGCGGCCGGCATGTACCCCGTGGGGGCCCTCTGGGGTTTCAGGGATGCCGAAGAGCTGCTGGCCAGCGGAGCGCGACTACTCCTGCAAAAACCGGAGGAATTGCTGGCTCTGTAGCTCCCTGGTCTCCGAGTTGGAATAATGGCGGAGTCACTTGATGTTTGATATGGATACATAACCGCTAGGGCTGAAATAGGCCTCAATGTTGGGTGGATATCCCCAGATGAAGGTCCAATGTGTTATTCCATCGATGATTCTTTTTGTAATCATATAATTTTGAATTTGATTGTTATCGCCTTTTGTTGCCGTCATTATGCGCTTTAGATATTTTGTAACTGCAATGGAAAGAATAAGAGAAACTGACATCTTCAGGAGTTTCCTCAAGTCCAGGAGATATTCATAATCATCCGGGCGTAATTTTACATGCAGTGTATGCCATCCGTCCGCCTTCTCTCGTGCCTGATACCGCACCCTCCTGCCGCAGCGGATATCTTTTTCCCTCACATCCATGGCATATTTCAAAAGATGTGCGATAACCATTGTACGCGACATGCCGGTACGGCGGGCAATGTCGGATAATTTCATTAAGCAGTCAATGTGGATATTGATGGTGGTTTCAATAACCATGGGCACCTCCGGATTTATGATCATCCGGTTAACGAAATGAAACCATGTCTTTTTAAATTTTTCATCATTGAAAACCATATTTTTTACCGGCACGATGAAAAGGCAGTCATTATAGCATAAAAATTCTGCTCACATACTCGACATTTTAAGTATTTTAGATTATATTAATATAACATGAATTGTGATGTTTTAATTATATATTTGACAGATGTTTTATGTGGTGACAGATTGTTCAGCTAATTCGCAGGAGGTCTCCAATGTGGGATTATACCGATAAAGTCAAGCAGTTGTATATGCACCCGAAAAATGTGGGCAAGCTTGACAATGCCAACGCCGTTGCTGAAGTCGGCAGCATTGTCTGTGGCGATGCCCTTAAGCTGTATCTCTCCATCGATGAGAACCATATTATACGTGACGCGAAGTTCGAAACCTTCGGTTGCGGCAGCGCCATCGCTTCATCATCGGCCCTGACCGAGATGATCATTGGCAAAACCGTCGAGGAAGCTGAAAAAATAACCAACAAGGACATCGCGGAATACCTGGGCGGGCTGCCGGAAGAGAAAATGCACTGCTCGGTCATGGGGAACGAGGCGCTCGAAAAGGCCATCGCCAACTGGCGCGGTGAAAAGATAACCGATCATGTTGATAATGAAGGCGAGATCATCTGCCATTGCTTCGGCGTCACCGAGAACCTTATCAAAAATGTCATACGGGAGAATAACCTCAAAACCGTGGAGGACGTCACCAACTATACGAAGGCCGGCGGCGCCTGCGGCTCCTGTATACCGAAGATAGAAGATATCCTTCACGAAATGGCCGGCGAGGTGCATGAGGCCGAAGTCGCCAAGGCGGCGAGGAAGCCCCTCACGAACATTAAAAGGATGCAGCTGGTGGAGGAAACCATTACCAACGTAATCAGACCCATGCTGCAGAAAGACGGCGGCGATATCGAGCTCATCGATATCGACAATAAGAACGTCCATGTGGGCCTGCGCGGCCATTGCGTCAACTGCATGGTATCCGATGTGACCCTGAAAAACCTCGTGGAGGCCAAGCTCCGCGAGTTTGTGGAAGAGGATATTGTAGTCCATGAAGTGAAATAAGCCGCAGGGCCGGCGGGGGGTGATGAGATGGAACGTAATGTATATCTGGACAACAACGCCACGACAATGATAGCGCCCGAGGTCCTGGACGCGATGATGCCCTTCCTGAAAGAGCGGTACGGAAACCCTTCCAGCATGCACGCTTTTGGCGGGTCCGTGGCCAGGGAAGTGGCCCAGGCACGAATGAATGTGGCGAAGCTGGTCGGCGCTGACAACGATTATGAGATCGTGTTCACCGGCACCGGGACCGAGAGCGACAACATGGCCGTCATGGGGGTGCTTGCCTATTATCATGACAGGCGCCATATCATAACCTCACGGGTGGAGCACCCGGCGATCCTTTCCCTTTACAAAAAGCTCGAGAAAGACGGGTATCGCGTGACCTATATTCCAGTTGACCACGCCGGCAACCTGGACATGAACGCATTGAGGGGCTCTGTCGACGATGATACCGCCATCGTTTCGATCATGTATGCCAATAATGAAACAGGTGTGATTTTTCCCGTTGAGGAAATCGGTTCCTTCCTGAAGGAAAGGGGAGTTCCCTTCCACGTTGATGCGGTCCAGGCCGCGGGCAAGATCCCGATCGAAGTGAACAGGATACAGTGCGATCTCCTCACCATATCCGGGCACAAGTTCCACGCGCCCAAGGGCATAGGCGCCCTCTACGTGCGGCGCGGCACCAGGATGCGCCCGATACTCTACGGCGGCCATCAGGAAAAGGGGAGGCGTCCCGGCACGGAAAATGTACCCGGCATCATCGGCATGGGAACGGCCGCGGAGCTGGCATTGAAACACCTTCCCGATTATTCCACCAAGGTCAAGGCGCTCCGGGACAAACTGGAGAAGGGGCTGCTGACTTCCTTCAAGAATTCAAGCCTGAACGGTGAAGCGGGCAGGCGTGTCCCCAACACGACGAACGTGGGGTTCGGGTACATTGAGGGAGAAGCCATATTGCTGTATCTTGACGGCAAGGGCATTGCCGCGTCGTCCGGATCGGCGTGCTCCTCGGGGTCCCTGGAGCCCTCCCATGTCCTCAGGGCCATGGGAGTCCCCTTCACCTCTGCCCACGGATCGATCAGGTTCAGCCTGAGCCGTTATACCAAGCCGGAGGAAATCGATTATGTTCTTTCGGAGATGCCGGAAGTGGTGAATCGCCTCCTTGAAATATCCCCGTACTGGGACAGTGAAAAACAGGAACCGAAACCGATGAACCTGTAATACGCCAGGCGGCGTCCGATAGTTATCGCCCGCCGCCGTGCATGATGCGGCTTTCTTAACCAGCTTTTTTATCCGTCTGCCTTGAATCAAGCTGGTACATGATCGAGAAATCCACAAAGGCCTCGTAACCATGGCTGAAGGCGATCCTGTTCTTTTGGAAAAGTCCGCCGTTCCGGAAGGACATGCCTCCCGCGGTCGCGCCATACCGGATGCCCCCGCTCGTGGAAAGTGTCACGTATTTCTTGAGGTCCACGTTTAGTCCCGCCACGAGCCCCAGGTCCAGGCCGGCAAGGTTGTATTTTGCTTTTCCATACTTATAGGATAATAGGGGTACAGGAATATAATACGAATATAATATCGCATTTGGTAAAGGATTGCTGTCAAAATAGTTGTAATTCGTTTTCCCGAAGAGATAGCGGACTCCGATTTGAGGTCCAAGCCAGAACTTGTAATAATCGTTTTTCGATACAACAAAACAGAACGTGTTAACAAAACTGAACCGGTACAGGACCTGTTGAGAACCCTTGCTTATTGAATATCGATCCATGGTAATATTATATCGGTGGATATAATTTCCGTCAGCCCTTTCATCGTCGATGACCAGGCCGCCGCCGATGGACGATACATAGCCGTAATCCTGATAAATGAATGCGTACTTTTCATTTCGACCCTTTGTGTCAAAGGGTATCTCGTGATACACCATCGATTCGCCTGTTGACGCGTTGATTGAGGCGCCGATGCTCAGGGCCATTGCCGGCCCTGCGCCGCATGCCATCAGTACGATCACTGACAGCGCATAACATGATTTTTTGAGCATAATAAACCCCCATGATAATAAATATTTTTTTCACGTAATCGCTCCAATGATTTTTAGAAGGTGTTACCCCGCACCGGTGATTGTAGTACGGATGAAGAATAAGAGCAAGTATCTTTTCCTTTGTTACAAAAATAACGGGAAAATGATATATGGCGTTATGTGATGTTTTTCATGGGCTGATGAATGATGAAATTGTTCTTGTCATATCATTATTGCGGTCGTATAATGCTTTCATGACTTGAATCATTTGCACTAGTGAAGCCGGGATGAAATTTCGTATCATTGTAATAATAGTAATTTTGATCGTCATGGCTGCCGCGGTTCTGCATACGGTTGTCAGCTTTGTCTCCTACGGCGGCAACGCTGTCTCCGGTAAAGCCGACGCGGCCATTGTCCTCGGCGCGGCGTCCTATGGCGACAGGCCGTCGCCGGTGTTCAGGGAGCGTATCAATCACGCGCTCTGGCTTTACCGGAACGGGTTTGTGAAAAAAATTATCTTTACCGGGGCCCGGGACAGCGGCAATGAGCCGCCGGCGTCAACCGTCGCATCCCACTACGCGGCCGGCCGGGGAGTGCCGATGGGGGACATCCTCGGGGAGGACCGGTCACGGACCACGGAGGAAAACCTTTCCCGGGCCCGGGACCTGGCCGAAAAAAACGGATTGAAGACGTTCCTGATTGTGAGCGATCCGCTGCACATGAAGCGAGCCATGAGGATTGCGCGGGACCTGGGCATGGCTGCACACCCCTCCCCGACCCCCACGACCCGCTACCGCGGTTTCATCAGCAGGATGCAATTCCTGGGGCGGGAGATGTATTTTTACGATACCTATGCCGCCCGGCAGTGGGCCCTGCGCGTTGCGCGGCATGTTCTATAATCAACATGGCAAGAGGGAGATGTACGGTGGAGAACAACCTGGCGTTTTTTGATTTGGACCATACCATACTGAGCACATCGAGCGGCCGCATCATGTTCAAGGGTTCTTACAAACACGGCCTCATCGGCAAAAAAGAGATCAGGAGTGCGATCCTGGTCAACACCCTCTATCGGATCGGCATCATCTCGGCGCAGAATGCCGTTTCACGCTGGATGAAATGGTACCGGGGCATGAGCGTGGAATCGATTGTCCCCATAGCCGCCGAATGGATTGAAGAGCTGAAGGGGCTGGTTCGGGAAGGCGCCCGGGAGGAGATCCGCCGTCACCGTGAAAACGGCACCCGCACCGTGATACTATCGGCATCGCCCGCGTTTATCTGCGAGGAAATGAGAAAAGAACTTGGGATGGATGACGTCCTCTGCACGGAGCTGGAGGTCGCGGACGGCCGTCTCACCGGGAACCTCAGGGGAACCTATTGCCATGGCATGGGCAAGCTCGAACGGGCCCGCCGGTACTGCCGTGACCGGGGTTTTGCATTGGTGACCGCGCACTACTATGCCGATTCGATCGCCGATCTTCCGGTGCTGGAAGCGGTCGGCAATCCTGTGTGCGTGACCCCGGACCGGAGGCTGGAGCGGGTGGCGCGCAAACGCGGCTGGAAAATAGTCCGCTGGTAATCGGTTTTTCATCCGCCTGTTTTCTGAAAAAGTTATTGTCAGACTGAAAATGGAGGAGTGTCTTCACGACCATGGAAGTTATAAAAATCTATCTTGTCCCGGTGGCTGTGATCGGGGCTCTTCTCGTTCTCATCATGTGGGACCTTGGTCCCGGTCCCTGCCTGGCGGCCCATGCCGTTACGGTGAAATGCGACGAAATCGGGAAGCGTTTCGATGATGTCCGCTCCGGCGCCACCTACGCATGCCGGACCGACGCGGACTGCGGGTGTTTCGGACCGGCGACCATGAAATCACCCTGCGGCGGACTGGCCGACAAGAAAACAGCCGATCGCCTTCGGGCCATTGCGCAGGAATTCCGCAGCGCCGGGTGCGATCTGAAGGTCCGGTGCGGGCCGTGGTACTGTAAACCGGTCTGCGAGAAGGGGATCTGCATGAATAAAAGGCAGATACAGTAACGCGTGATGGCGGCCTTATCCATGCCGTGCCGGATAATTTTTCGAGAACTAAAGCGGCCCTGTCCCGTCAAATATCATATAATGAGGAGGAGTCGCCATGAATAATTTCGGAATTCCTGCTGTGATACTGGTATGCGCGCTGGCCTTGTTCCCGTCGTTATCATGCAAAAAAGCCGAATCTCCACGGGAACCCGAAGCGCCGGCTGCACTGGAGGAAAAGAGCGCCGTCCGGGAGCAGGCTGCAGACATTGCCGATGAAACGGCAGGGAAGAGAGAGCGTGAGGCGGCCGCCGGTGAAAAAGACGGCGGGAGAGGGGGGCTCATCGGGCATTTTCTCGCCCCCATGGAATTTGCGAAGGAGCGGCTCCTGGAATACCGGGTCGACCTGACCTATGAAAGCGGCGACCTGCCTGCATCACGGCGGGATCTGCTGGGGATCGTGGCGAAATACGGCTTCGTCAAGCAGGCCGGCACCTCCCTGGAAGACCAGCCGCCGACCGTCGTGTCCGATCTGCTGATCAAATCGGATAAGATCTACGAAGCCCTCCAGGACCTTGACCGGGTGGGCAGGCTGGTTTCCGAGAACATCAGCGTGACTGACCATACCGAGGAGATGGCCCTCCAGGAGCGGACGGTCAAGCGTGAACAGCTCCGGATTGCCCGGAAGAACGCCGCCGCGGGCCAGGTGGCGCCGGCCGTGAAGAGCTGGAGCGAAATAGACAATTCCCTGACCCAGAGCGAGGACCGCCTGGACACGGCCGAGCACGGTAAATGGAAGATCCGCGACAAGGTCGCCTGGGCGTGGGTCCACGTTAACCTGAAGGGGCCGGACCGCATCACGGTGCCTGATTACCTCAACGCAGTAGTCGGCATGGTGAATTTTTTATTGAGGCTTCTGTGGGTCGTCATATACCTCCTTCCCCTGGCCGCCATTGCCGGGCTGATCATTTGGAAGCGTAAGGCCATTGCGGCCTTTTTCAGGAGAAAGAAAAAGGCTGAATAGCGAAAAACCCGGCGTCATTCCGGCCTTGTACGGAATGACGCCGGGAGGGGAAATGCGGAACATCAGGATGCCGGATGAATTAGGATGATAATTTATGCCTGTCCGTCCGATTAATTAATCGGAGCCTCACGGATGAGGAGGATGGCCATGTTGAGAAAAAACACCGTTATTCATATCCTGGACGCCTGCGACAGGATCCTCTTCAGCAGGGACGATGCCGATGACATCCGTTTCATCCTGGAACATGTATCGGAAGAGCAGGCGAACCGGTGCTACCGGGCCTATCTGACCGAAATAGTACGGCAGTGCAGAGTGTAGTGATTTTTTCAATTATGAACGCCCACTCTTCCTGCTGATTCTTGCCGATAATTGCATGGCCTGTAATTACTCCCCCGCTTTAATTATTTGTATTGCAAAAATAGTTGTCCCCATTACATTGTGATTCAATAACGCAGGGGATAACGCCATGCCTGAAAGAAATACCGCGCCAATGATTGACGGACCGGACCAGATTATAGAAATGGTTTCAGCTTTCCAGAAAAGCAGGATCATACTTACCGCGTTCGAATTGGACGTTTTTACCGTTATCGGCAGCGGTCCCATGACATCAGCCGAGGTGGCGGAAGCCGTCAGGGCGGACCCCCGGGGCACCGACCGGCTCCTCAATGCCCTGTGCGCCCTCGGGTTTCTCAACAAGGAAAAGGGGCGCTTCGTGAATACCGCCCTTTCCCTCCGGTACCTGGTGAAGGGTTCGGAGGACTACCTTTCGCGCATCGGCCATTCGCTGAACCTGTACCGCTCCTGGGGAAGCCTGACCGACGCGGTACGGGCGGGAAAAACGGTCCTCGCCCGGGAGTACGACCCGGTTTCCCTCGGTCATTTCATCGAGGCGATGCATCACCGCGCCAAAAAGACAGCGGAGCGCCTGGTGTCGCACCTGGACCTGTCGGGAGTCCGGCGGGTCCTTGACGTGGGAGGCGGATCCGGCGTGTACTCCATGGCCTTTGTCCGGGCGAAGCCGGGCCTGCAGGCCGTGGTGCTCGACCTCCCCCGGGTGACGGAGCTCACAAGAAAATATATCGACGAGGCCGGCCTTTCCGACTGCATAACGACCATGGACGGCGACTATAACACCGGTGATTTCGGGACCGGTTTTGACCTGGTCTTCATGTCGGCCATCGTTCATATAAATTCCTACGATGAGAATGTCGCCCTCATGGCCCGGGCGTTCCGGTCGCTGAACCCCGGCGGCATGATCGTGATCCAGGACCACATCATGGAAAATGACCGGACGGCCCCCGTGCGGGGCGCCCTGTTCGCCCTCAACATGCTGGTGAACACGCAGAGCGGCGATACCTTCACGGAAGAGGAAATGCGTGAGTGGCTTGAAAAGGCCGGCTGTGTCGATATCAGGAGAATACCGACAGGAATGGAAAATGATCTGATGACCGGCATAAGACCGGCATGATTGATGCGCCCGTGATATGAACCACCCCTATGTTACCTTCGCCATCATTGGCTTCACCGCGGCGGCTTCGATCGCCGGTTTCGGGAACAGGGGCCTTTTCGAAAAGAACCTCTTCTCCGTACGGGCGATCCTGGTTGACAGGGAAGTGTACCGCCTTGTCACCTCGCAGCTGTTCCACGCCAACTGGGCGCACCTCCTCTTTAACATGATAAGCCTATACTCCTTCGGCGATATCATTGAGCGGAATTTCGGTCCGGGACTGACCGCCGCGTTATACGGGGCCGGAGCGCTGTGCGGCGACCTCGTTGCCCTGGCCATAAGAAGAAAGAACATGAATTATTCCGCTGTCGGGGCTTCGGGGGCCGTTTGCGCCGTTATCTTCTCGTCTATATTCCTCCTCCCCGGCGGGAGCATCTATATCCTGCCCTTTCCCGTCCCGCTTCCTTCCTGGGTCTACGGGGTCCTCTTCATGGTGATATCACTGTACGGCCTGGGGAGAGGGGGATCGCTGATAGGACATGACGCGCATATCGGAGGGGCCCTTGCCGGCATCATCGGCGCAGTCGCGCAGCGGCCGTCAGTGGTGTATGAGAATTACATCCTCCTGACGGCCCTGACCGTGCCGGTTGTTATCCTGCTCGTGTATTATATCAGGAAGGCATGAACGCATAGCGGCCGCGCGTACGGTCGATGGGACCGCTTCGCATGGCGCGCCGTCAGGCGATTTTATGGGCCCGGGTCTTTGCGCCCATGCAATAACGGATGGCTTCTTCTTCGGTCCTGTAGATTTTCAGCATGCACCCCGCGTTGATGTCATTTCTATCTATTTCGACATTTAGTGAAAATAATCATAAATTTTATTTTGTCAAGAAATAATAGTATGTCACATTAGAAAAGTACGGAAATTCATTATCGCGCATAACGGACAGGTAACGCTTTTCGGGGTTATTCGGCGATCGGGAAGGTTATGGTCCAGGATGTCCCGCCGGTCCTGCTGACGGTGGAGGTCCCGTGGATCTGTTTTATCAGTACGTTGACCAGCTGAAGTCCCAGGGATGTTGTGTTCTCGATATCTATTGTATCGGGGATGCCGATGCCATTGTCGGTGACCATAAGGGTAATATCATCGGTGCCGCTGCGCCGCAGCGATATGGTTATTGCATTGCCTTCGCCTCCATCGGGGAAGGCGTATTTCAGGGCATTGGTGATCAGTTCGTTGACGATCAGGCCGCAGGGGATCGCATGGTCGATCCCGAGGTGTATATCGTCGGCTTCAATGTTCAATTGCGGGCTGTTAAGGGTGGTCGTGTAGCTCCCGTGCAGTTCTTCGGCGATCGTCTTCAGGTATGAAGTAAAATCGATTTTTGCTATGTCCTCGGAGCGGTAGAGCTTTTCATGGACAAGGGCCATGGCCCTGATGCGGTTTGTTGAATCGTGGAACATCTTCAGCAGGGCGGCGTCCTTTATGTTGTTGGACTGAAGATTGATGAGGCTGATAATGATCTGGAAGTTGTTTTTAACCCGGTGATGAATTTCCTTCAGGAGCACCTCCTTTTCCCTGAGGGATGATTTTATCTGTTCTTCCGCCTTCTTCCGTTCGGTGATGTCCAGGATTATTGCGTTATAGCCGAGCAGGGTATTCCTGAACCGGTACGATGTGGGCGTTGAGTACATGTGAACCACGGTGCCGTCCTTGTGTATGACGCGGAATTCAATTTCAAGCCTGTCACGCGATTCCCTGATGCTGCTTAGAAAGCTGTCGAGAATGCGTTCACGGTCATCAGGATGGATGAAATCAATAAACTGTTTTCCCAACAATTCATCATTCCGGTATCCAACCATTCCGCACAACGCATCATTTACGAAGGAGAATTCTCCTTTGGGGCTGATCGTCGCTATGCCGATAAGGGTCTTTTCGACCAGGCCGCGATATTTTTCTTCAGAGAGCTCCATGAGTTCCTGGGCGCGCTTGCGCTCGGTAACGTCGCGGATGGTCGCCTGGAGAAAAGACCTGCCGCCTGCCACGCATTTTGAAAGGAGCATCGTGCCGGGGAATTCATTGCCGTCGAGGCGCCTGAACTGCCATTCGAAAAAGCAGCCTCCTTCCGCCAGGGCTTGCGCGGCCATCCGCTCGAATTTTTCGCCTGAGCCTTCGCGGTCAGGCTGGGTGCCGGGTGAGATGTCGCCGACAGCAAGGCAGGAGTGTTCACGGGCGCCGCCTGCTACCCGGAACATGTCGTCGAATGTCCTGTTGGCCGTCGTAATGTTCCACGCCGGAGGCTCTATGGCTATTATTGCGTCCCGGGAAAAATCAAACAGTATGCGGTAGCGCTCCTCGCTTTCATGGAGCGCGTTCTCGGCGCGCCGCCGCTCGGCTATTTCTGTTTCAAGTTCCTGGTTCGTCTCGGTCAACTCTGCGCTGTAGGCTTCCAGCTCCGCCGCTGCTGACCGGGAGCGATTGAGGGCCACGCGGTACTGGCTGACCAGGAACCAGAGAAGCGCGGCAATGGCGGTGTAAGAAATGGCCATAATGACTACCCGGTTCGCGAAGTGGCTTTCCGGGGTCCTGATTTGCCGGATGAGGCCCTGGATCTCTGCCAGCCCTATCGCGGTGAAAACAAGGGCGCTGAGGATTACGACAATCCACTGGGCCCGCGGTCCCTGCAGTATGGCGGTCAGGACAATGGAAAGGGCATAGAGTATCATGGCCGGCGCCCCCGGACCCCCAATGATATTGCCGTATACGGCAATGATGAAAACAAAGACGGGCGGCAGATGTCCGGCCGCCTTCCAGTAGCCTTTATCGGCGAGCTTCCATCCGCTGAAAAAAAGCAATGTTATAATAACCATTATTATAAGCGTGTCGGGTGGAATGAAGCTCAACATCCAGCCGATGAAAAACACAATAGTGAACAGGAGAGCGGTGAATCCCATAAGAAGGGAGCTGACCTTGGTCATGTATTCCCGGAGGGCTTCATCGGGATTCAATGCCCGGGGGGCTGTTGCATCATTCCAGAGTTTATTTATGGCATGGTCTTTCATCATAATACTGATATGAAAAACGGGTGAACCAGTATCGTGATCCCCAAAGAAGAACACGTTGTATGATGCAGTCATCGAAAAACATTAGTCAAGTAAATAATAAGATGCCGGTGGTTTCAGGCGTCCGGCAGCGCTTCAATCCGCCGCGAAGGTTTTGGGGGCGGCGAAAGTTATGGTCCATGCCGTGCCGCCCTCGCGGTCAATCCGGTACCGGCCGCCGATCTGTTCGACCAGCACGTGGACGAGCTGCAGTCCCAGCGTCGATATGCCCTTCGGATCCGGGGTTTCGGCCATACCGACGCCGTTGTCCCGGATCATCAGGGTGACGGTTCCGTCGTTCTCCTGCCGCAGCGAGATCAGTATTTCGGCGTCGGCAGTACTGTCCGGAAAAGCATATTTCAGCGTGTTGGTAATCAGCTCGTTCACGATCAGTCCGCAGGGGATCGCCTGGTCCAACCCGAGATGGATGATTTCCGCTTCGATGCGCAAACGGGGTCTCCCGTGGTGGATCGAGTTGTTGCTGATCAGGTCCTCGGTTATCGTTGTGATGTATGATGTGAAATCGATTTTCCCGATATCTTCGGATTGATAGAGTTTCTCGTGCACGAGGGCCATGGCCCTGATGCGGTTTATTGAATCGTTGAAGATCCTCAGCAGGTCCCGGTCCTTGATGCCGCTGGTCTGCAGGCTCAGGAGGCTGATGATGACCTGCATGTTGTTTTTAACGCGGTGGTGGATCTCCTTCAGCAATATCTCTTTTTCATTCAGGGAGGCCCTGATCTGTTCTTCGGCCCGTTTTCTCTCCGTGACATCGCGCATGGTCACCTGGATCAGTGTCCTGGCGCCCAGTTCGGATTTTGACAGCAGCACCGTTGCCGGAAATTCCTCCCCGTCAGCGCGCCGGTGCTGAAACTCGTAAAAACACCATCCGTCGGCCAGGGCCTTCTCGATCATCCTCAGTGCCATGTCGCGGGACTTCTCACCGTTGGGCTGTGTTTCCGGCGCCAGGTCCCAGGGCCCGGTGATGGGGATCCTGAGGCCGGCAGGGTTTATTCTGAACATTTCAAAGGCGGCTTTATTGATGTCGATATACGTCCATGTCGGCGCTTCGGTGATGATAATCGCGTCGCGGGAGTTTTCAAACAGAGTCCGGTACCGCTCCTCGCTTTCGCGGAGCGCTTCTTCCGCGTGGGTCCTTTCGCTGATCTCCCTGTTGGCCCGGTCCAGGGCCCTGCGGTTGATGGCAAAAATGCTGAAAGCGGTAATGGTCATGAATATGAGGGCGATGGTATTGTCAGCGGTATAATCTATCAGCGAATTGCGGGGGATGTTGAACTGCTCCCCGAAAAAAACATGAACAGGTAGAGCATGGCCAGGTTGATACCGCCGTAGACTATGATGGCTGTTCCGTTCCGCGCCACAGCCAGGGGCGTCAGGGTAAGGATGCCGAAAATAAACGCGATGGTGTCCAGGCGTGAAACCACGAAAGAACGGTCTTCTATCATGACGGTCCATGCCGTCATGAGGAGCAGAACCAGTATGACATGGGCCGACGCGGTAAAATATCCCCTGACAAGCAGCACCAGGATCGCGATGAACAAGCCCAAGGTGATGATCTGGGGCATGAGGATGGCGAAGTCAATTCTGTACCCCAGGACCGGGTTTTGAAGATGCAGGTATGTGGTGTAGGAAATGGTGACCGGCAGGATGACCAGGATAATCAGGCAGAGGAAAAAAAAGAACCTGGCCTTCATCTGGATCACGATGTCGGAGTTTTCGTATTTACGCAGCGCTCTTTCAAGGATATGTGGCATGTTTGTCCGTCACGTCATGTCCATACTGCATTGACCCGGCTCTCGCAATCCCGTCACGGAGCCTCCAGCCGTTCTTCATGGTGCGCCGGCACCCCTGGATGATACCGGACAGGAAATGCCGTGTCAAGAAACTAATCCGGACCGGCATTTATCCTGCAAACATCATACTGCTCCATCAGTTCTTTTCCTCGATCAGCCTGTTGAGCTCCCGGGCCTTTTCGCTTATGGTTTCGGTAAAGGTGAGTATCCTCCGGTTGAGGGCTGCGACCTCGTCGGCGATCTCCGACAGCCGCTTCACGGCCCGGGCGCTGCTTTCCATGGACTTCATCTGTTCCACGGTCGATCCCGCGATCTCGCCTGAAAGGCTGTTTATGATCGAGGCCTGCCGGATGACATCGTCGAAAGCCCCGGCCTGGCTCTCGATCATGGTTTCGACCTGGTCGATGCGGGAATTTATCTCGTCAAGCACCGAGAAAATGGCCTCGGTGGATGACCTGGTGATGTCCACCATGTGCATGCCCTCGTTGATGTCGTTGAGGATCCTCGATATCTGCGACGATATCTCCTTCGAGTTGTCCGAGGTGGCCGTCGCCAGCTTCCCGATCTCGTCGGCAACGACGGCGAAGCCCCGGCCGTGTTCGCCGGCGCGGGCGGCCTCTATGGAAGCGTTCAGCGACAGGAGGTTGATGCGGTCCGATATATCGTTGATGATTTCCACGAAATTTTTTATGGCGGCCCCCCCGTCGTTGATGACCTGCATTTTCCCGATCATTTCATTGATGATGCGTTCGGTTTCCCGCTTCGATTCCGAGATGCCCGAGATGGAGCCGAGGACGGAGTTGATCATCCCGGTGGCCCCGCTCTGCGTCCTGTTGAAGGTCTCGATTATGTCGGAGGTCTTCTTGCCTTCCGCCTCCTGGTTTCCCGCGGACTTGCTGATGGCGGTAATGGAGGCGGTAAGCTCGTCGAAGGTCTTCCTCATGTCTTTGCTGCTGGCGGACTGCTCTTCGGCAAGGGATGAAAAGTTGCGCTCGATCGCGGTCAGCTCGCTGCTGACGGACACCAGGTCTTTCGAAGCGACGTCAACGCCGCTGATGATGCCGGCAAGGTGGTCGGCCCGCCTGTTCGATTCGTTCACGGCTTCCGTGAGGTCGCGGTTGAGCGTGCCGACCTGCCGGTAGAGCTTCAGGATGCGGATGGACAGGATGCCCGCGACGCCAAGGATGAAGAGAAGGGTGCCGTAGGAAGACAGCCGGGCGCCCGTAATAATGTCACGGTCGAGAAGGATGTCATGGACCGCAGCGGCTATCATGATGAACACCGCGCTGATCATGAGGGCGCCGTCGGGGCCGGTCGCCATGACGCGGCTCATGAAGGGAGCGGGCTGCGCCCGCACGAGGTCAGCGAGACGTCCGGGGAGGGCGCCGGCCATCCGGTTCCACCGGTCCCGGGGCGCCGACGGAACATTGACCTCTGCGCCGCGGCGCCCGAGGACAAGCTTCACGATGTAGTAGAATGTTTCCCTGGTCATGAGGTAAACCACGTATATTATCGGGACAAGCCAGGTGGCCTGCACGAAGGGGAGTATGGCGTTCCAGTAGCTGATGTCAGAACTGATGACCGGCAGCAGGACAAGGATGGCGGATACGGCCAGGTATGCGTAAATGGCGCCCCTGAAAAGCTTTTCCGTGATGGTCCCGCGCCTGACGAAAAAGTTGTGCATGAACAGGGACATGAAGGGAAGCAGCAGGAAGAGGACGATATATTCGACCCGTTTCAGTATGAAGAAATCATCAAAGATAAGGTACTTGGTCTGGGTCCTCAGGAAGAAATACGAAGACAGGCACAGGGCCGTGAAAGCATAAAAGAGGTGTTCCCGGTTCTCCCGCCTCTGCAGGAAGAGGAGCCCGTAATACAGACCGATGGTGAAATAGATCGCGACGATGGCAATGGCCATCGTTTCATGGAAGTGCAGGTCGCGAAGCTCCGTGTCCAGGTATCCGATCCTGAGGGCGTTTCCCTCTATGGTGCCGAAGAGGTAGTCCGTTGACCTGCCGGACAGGATGGTGACCCGGTGCAGCGATCCCGGTTCGAGGTACCGTTCCGGTATCGGATAGACCCGTATCCGGTCGTAGTAGAGCCGCCGCGGGTCCCCCGCGGTTCCCGTGGATCCGATCCGGTGTCCGTCAAAATACGCCTCGTCCGGACCGCTTATGGTGTCAATGTACAGGCAGAGGGGCCGTGACGGCATTTTTTCCAAAACGAAGGAGAACTCGGTCGTCAGGTGCCGGCTTCCGGTGACGCCGGGAACGTGGTCAGCGGTAGAAGGAGCCTGAATTACGGCGCATTGAGCATGGTCAATTTCGAATTCTTCCGGATCTTTTGTCATGTTCCGGTATTCATCTTCCGAGAGCACTTTCAGGAATACCGGACCGTTCAGGTCGGTTGTCCCCCTGTCAAGATCATCGGAGGTGATCCGGATGATGCCGTGTCGGAGCCGTTCGGTTCCGTCCGGGCAGGTCAGGTACACTGCCGGCATGATGCTGTCGCCGCGGCCGTGTTTGCCCGGGGTTACCTGAAGGGTGATGGTGTTTATGTCTTTCCAGAGGTGTCCGGGAACCTCGTAGAGGCATTCCGTATCGGAAAGAACCGTTACCGGCAGTTCCGTGCCGTTTAGAGAGGCGGAGACCGCCGTATCAGTCCTAATATACAGTGATGATATCTCCTTGGACCGGGGCCGGGCTAGTACCGTTTTTGCCGTTATTGGAGCATTGCTTGGGGCAATGTTCCGGTTTTGCAGGGCATGAAAAATGGAAATGACCTGGTCCGGCCCTCGGGCGGTTTCGCCGGGCGAGGCCATGCCTGATATCTGCCAATCCTTCTGGATCTCAATCCAGCAGGGGCCCTTTTCGGCATGGACATTCCCATAAAGGGCGAATATCATCAGAAATGCGGCTAATAATGGAAAAGGGGGGCTTAATTTTTTCATTGGGTATAACTATCTATTGTATATCACTGATATGATACTAGATGGTTATCGGGCTTTTGTCAAGCACCTTGTATAAAGGCGGGGGACCAGTCGTTATCCTTGTCCCCCGGGCGTGTCAGTAGTGTTGAGCTGATTTTATCGCGCGACTTCGTTGATAAGCCTTCCCAGTTCCGTGTCATGGGTCTGGACGGTCTTCTGGTTTGCTTCATAACTCCGCTGGACTTCGATCATGTCGACCATTTCCCGTACCATGTTGACATTCGATTTTTCCAGGAAACCCTGGACTACCTTAACGTCACCCGGGGGTATGGGCGGCCCGGAGAATTCGGTTTCCTTCCAGAGGGAGTCGCCTTCTTTTTTAAGTTCGCGGATTTTTTCAAAATCAACCAGTTTCAGCCGGTCGAGCACCACCGGCTGGCTCCAGTCGTTGTCCGCCATGCCGACGACGCCGTTCGGGTCGATGGCCCCGTTGACGAGGATCTCCCCCCGCTCATTGACGATGAAGTTGTTGTGCTGTACCCTGATGATGCCGTTCTCGCCCATCACGGGGTAGCCGTTATGGGTCATGAGGATGCCGTCCTGGTTGATGGTGAAGGAGCCGTTCCGGGTATAGCGCTCGCCGCGTTCGGTTTTGACCGTAAGGAAGCCGCGCCCGTCAAGGGCCAGGTCGAAGTTGTTTTCGGTCCGCTGGAGCGACCCCTGGTCGAAATCGGTGTATACTTCATTGACTTCCACGCCGGTGCCGAGCTTGCCGACGTAGGGCATGGTGTCGTATGAGCCGGCCGGGGTAATGCCCAGGCCGTTATCGTTCAGCCGCCGGATCAGCATGTCCGGGAAGGCCTTGAAAATGGCGAGGTCCTTCTTGAAGCCGGTTTTATCAACATTGGCCAGGTTGTTGGCTACAACGTCCAGGCGCGCCTGTTGTGCGATCATGCCGCTGGCGCCGGTGTAAATTCCTCGAAGCATATTGGTCCCCCTGCACTATGTCGCTTTAATTATCGGCTGGGGGATTATCGACAATAATTAAAATTTCAATTCTTTACCTTATTATTAAATGGATGGCTCGATATCGGTACCTGTTTTAGATGGAACAAGGAGTATCAAGCTTAAAAAACTATATTAATTCTTTATATAAACTTAAAAAAATATTGACAACTATATATAATCTATATATATATAAAATATATAATTAATAATAGTTATTATTCAATTTCGGTTGGTGCCATGTCAATAAAATTCGCTATCTTGGGCCTGTTAAACTACACGGATATGCACGGCTACCGCATCAAGGAGCATATTGAGAAGAATTTCGGGCACATGTGGTCGATCAATTTCGGCCAGATCTATCCGAATCTCAGGGACCTTGAACAAGACGGATTGATCAGAATGATCGAACTGTCGCCGTCGGATGACGGTGGACCCCATAAAAAGCTGTATTCAATAACTGAAAAAGGGGTGGAGGAGTTTTCGCGATGGCTGTCGGAGTCACCCGAACGGCCCATGCTGATCAGGGACCCGTTTCTGCTCAAGTTCACATTTTTCGGATTCGGCGACAGCGGGCGCGCCCTGGAGCTTATTGACGAACAGATCGCGCTGTACGAAGCGCAGCTGCACCGTCGGAAAAATAATTTCATGCGATGGGAGCACCAAGGAGTCTACGCGCGGCTCCTCGCCGAGCTCGGCATCACGCAGAACGAGATGTATCTTGAATGGCTGCGCAATGCCCGCTCCGAAATCGAGAAGAACGCGTCAGAGGCGGTCCTGGAAAAGGCGTAACTGGCTCACACTACCGAGTGGGAAAGGGGGGCGTATGGAATTTACCGGAATTACCCTCGTCACCGGCGCTGCCGGATTCATGGGGAGCCACCTTGTGGAATATCTCGCGCGCAGGGGGGTCCGCGTCAGGGCCACGGCGCGGCCCCGGAAGGACACCTCCTTTTTTACACGTCTGGGCGTTGAATACGTCGCGGCGGACCTGACAAAGCCTGAAACCCTGCCGCCCCTGTTCGAAGGGGGCGTTGACCGCATTTTCCATCTCGGCGCCATCTGCAATTTTTCCACGCCCTATGAGGCCCTCTATCCAACCAACGTGAAGGGCGTCGAGGAGATCACCGGCCTTGCCCTCAAGAACGGCGTCAGGCGGTATGTCCACGTGGGGTCCACCAGCGTGTACGGCTACTACAAGGGAACGCCCTTCCGGGAGGATTCCCCGCGGGAGCCGCGGGATTCCTACGGCCGGAGCAAGCGGGACGGCGAGGACGTGGTGTGGCGCCGCATGCAGGAAGGGCTGCCGGCAATCATCACGCGGCCCTGCACCGTGTACGGCCCCCGGTGCAACGACGGGGCGGGGAAGGCCTTCTCGCGGCCGACCAGCATCACCGCCATACCCGGCAGCGGCGCCCAGCTCCTGTCCAACGTCCGCGCCGAGGATGTGGCCGCTGCGGTGGAGCATCTCTCCTACCTTGACTCGGCAGTGGGGCAGGCCTACAACCTCGCCGAAGACACCCATCCCTCCCTGGAAGAAGCCCTCATGCTCGCGTCCGAGGCGTTCGGCACGAAACCGCCGAAGCTGCACCTGCCCCTCTGGCTGGTGAAGGGAGTGGCCAGGATGGACGGCATAGTGTCTGCCCGCCGGGGCCGCATCCCGGACCTCGAGCTCGACGCGGTGCGCTACCTCTATGACGATTACATCGTCGACAACAGCAAACTGAAATCAACCGGATACCGCATGATATATCCTGAATTCAGGGGATCCATGAAACAGATAGCGGAATGGTACCGGGCGCAGGCGACCGGTACAAAAACAGCTTGATAACCGGGAGGTTTTGTATGGGACAGGTCGTGGTCATAACCGGATGCGCTGACGGCATGGGGCGCCACGTCGCGGCAATGCTGGCCGCGTCGGGCCATTCCATAGCGGGGTTCGATGTTGACGCCGACGGCATCGCTTCTTTAAAGAAGGAGCTTGCCCGGTTCGGCGGCGGGCATTTGCTCGAGGTCATGGATATAACCGACCGCAAGGGGATCGGGAAATTCCGGGACCGCGTCCTGGAAAAGTACGGCCACGTGGACACGGTGCTTTCCAACGTGGGGATCGGGTTCTTCAGCCCCTTCGAGGAGGCCGATCTCGACAAGGCGCTCAAGTGCCTTGAGATCAATGTCATCGGCGCCTCGGCGATTTTCCAGGCCTTCATCCCCTCCATGCGGGAGCGCCGCTCCGGAAAGCTCATCGCCATGTCGTCCCTGGTGGGGCGCATCCCCTTTCCCTTTGAATCGATATACTCCGCGAGCAAGTTCGCCATCACCGGGCTCGTGCTTTCCCTCAAGTACGAGGTCGAGCCCTTCGGCATCAAGGTGGCGCTGATTGAGCCGGCGCAGGTGTCCACCACCTTCGCGGCCAAGATCCACGTGCTGCCGCCGGAAGGATCGGCCTACCGTGACCGGGCGCGGCGGTTCATTGAGCGCGACGACGAGCTCATCAAGACAGCGCCGACGCCCCCCGACGCGGCCAGGAAAATCGTGAAGGTGATCGAGGCGAAAAAGCCACGCATATTCAACCAGGTCGACTTCATGAGCAGCTTTTTCCTGTGGCTCAACCAGTTCCTTCCCCGTTCGCTCCGTGACGCCATACTGGTGAACCACATGCATATTAAAGTTTAAGGGTGCATCCCAAAACTTGGGACGCATTCCGGAAAACAGGAGGTTCCCCATGAGCACGCAGCACGCCCTGAGCCGGCCCCCGACGCGGTCCCGCGTCGACACCCTCCGCTGGAGGATAATAGAAGCGCCGCAGGAGGTGTGCGTCGAGCGGGCCCGCTATCTCACGGAGGCGATGAAACAGCACTGGGACCAACATCCCCTGACCAGGATGAGCCTGGCCTTCGAGCACATTCTGAAGAACATCAGCGTCATCATACGCGACGACGAGGTCATCGTGGGATGCCGCACCTCCAAGCTCAAGGGGGCGCCCCTGTTCCCGGAAAACAAGTCCCTCTGGATAGAGGGGGACCTGGAGAACTTCGACGTCCGCGCCCTCCAGCGGGCGCTGATCACCGGGGAAGAGAAGAAAGAGCTCGCGGAGGAGATGCTTCCCTTCTGGAAAGGCAGGACCGTGGAAGACCGGATGAAGGAGCTGATGCCGGCGGACATTCTGGAGGACATGGACAAGTACATCTTCACCATGATGCTCGAGATAACCTACGGGATCGGCCATTTCACCATGGCCCATGACCGCGTCCTGGCCCGCGGCCTCCGCGGCGTCATCGAGGACGCCGAGGGTACCATGGCGGCGCTTTCGCCCGCTGACAGGGAGGGCGAAAAGGGCCTCTTCTATGACGCGGTGATACGCTCCTGCCGGGCGGTCATATCCTTCGCCCGGCGCTACGCGGACCTGGCCCTGGCCATGGCTGAAAAGGAGCGGGACAGGGCCCGGGCCGCGGAGCTTATGGAGGTCGCCCGCGTGTGCGGCCGCGTGCCCGAGTACCCGGCCGAAACCCTCCACGAGGCGGTCCAGAGCGTCTATTTCATCCACCTTGTCGCCCAGATCGAGTCCGGAGGGAACTCCATATCCCTGGGACGCATCGACCAGATACTCTTCCCCTATTACAAAAAGGACGTTGACGCGAACCGGGGGAGCGCGGACAGGGCCCGGGAGCTCGTGGCCATGCTCTTCATAAAGACCAACGAGATCTGGAACGTCCTGGAGGAGGCCTTCATCCCCGGCGGCGAGGGCACCGAGGGCAAGACCACGCAGAACGTCACCGTGGGCGGGGTCGGGCCCGACGGCCGCGACGCCACCAACGACATGAGCTATATCGCCCTGGACGCCTACGCTGACGTGCGGACCGTGCAGCCCAATTTCGGCGTCCGGATTTCGCCCGACTGTCCCGCGGAGCTGTTGAACCGGGCCGTGGACTATGACCGGGACGGCGTGCTGATGCACCTGTTCAACGATGAGGCCATCATCCGGTCCCTGGTAAAGGCGGGCCATTCGATCGAGGACGCGCGGAATTACGGCATGGTGGGCTGCCTGGAGCCGAACGCCCAGGGCAGGACCTTCGGGTCCACCTTCGCAGTGCAGTTCAACGGCATCAAGTGCGTCGAGCTGGCCCTGGCCAACGGGATTGACAACATCTTCGGTTACCCCAGCGGGATAGAGACAGGAGACCCTGCCGGGTTCACGAGCTTCGAAGACGTGTGGGCCGCCTATGACGGCCAGGTGAGGCATTTCATCGGGCAGATGGTGCGGGGCATGGAGGTGCTCGACCGCGTGATATCGGAAACCGTTCCTTCTCCCTTCGCTTCGGCCATGGTCGACGGCTGTCTCCAAAAGGGAAAGGACCTCACTGCCGGGGGAGCCATCTACAACTCCACGGGGGTCCAGTTCATGGGCTTTGCCAACGTGGTGGACAGCCTGTACGCGGTGAAGAAGGCGGTCTTCGAGGAGAAGCGGTTCACCATGGGCGAGCTGGCCGAGTGGCTGTCGCAGGACTGGCAGGACGCGGAGGAGAAGCGCGTCTACTTGCGCAACAAGATCCCGAAATACGGGAATGACAACGACGAGGTTGACGCCATGGCTGTTCGGGTTGTCGACCATTACTGCGATATTCTCGCTGGTTATCGGAATTTCCGGGGCGGATTTTTCTGGCCGGGAATATTCTCGGTCGGTTTTCACATAACCATGGGAGCCTTCACGGCGGCAACGCCCGACGGGCGCTTCGCCGGCGATGTCCTGGGAAACGGCGTTACCCCCACGACCGGGAACGCCATGTCCGGGCCGACGGCGATCATGAACTCCGTGACCAAACTCCCCATCACGCGGGTATACAACGGCGCCAACCTGAACATGCGCTTCCAGGGAAAAAAGATCAGCACCGCCAACCTGGTGTCGCTGATCAGGGGCTACTTCAAGCGGGGCGGCACCCAGGTGCAGTTCAACATGGTGGACTCGGCCGTGCTCAGGGACGCGCAGGCCCATCCGGAAAAGCACCGGGACCTCTTCGTGCGGGTGAGCGGCTATTCCGCGGAATTCACCGGGCTGAGCGAGATCGCCCAGGAAGAGATCATAAGCAGGACTGAGTTCGAAATGCGGCCGTGAGCCGCATCTTCGGACCGGGCTCTGCCTGCGGTTTTCACATGACACATCAAGGGGGACGGGCATGGGAAAGATAATGACCACCGCCGATGCCGTGAAGAAGTTCGTCGGGGACGGCGACTTCCTGTTCATCGGGGGTTATATCTGCAGGCCGCCCTTCGCGGCAATCCACGAGATCATCAGGCAGAAGAAGAAAGACCTTACCATCACGCGAAGCAACGCCGCCGACGATTTCGACATGCTCATCGGCGCCGGTTGCGTGAAGCGCTTCATCGCCACCTTCATTTCCCTGGGGCTGTACGGCCTGGCGCGGTGCTACCGGCGGTCGATAGAGAAGGGGATCCCCCGCAAGATCGAGCTGGAAGAATACACGAACCTTTCACTTCCCCTCATGCTGATGGCCGGCGCCATGGGGATGCCCTTCGTGCCGGTAAAGGACATGGTGGGGACCGACCTGATGAACATACAGTCCTTCATGGGCGACAACAAGTACAAGATGATTGAGTCCCCCTTTGACGGGACCCCGGTCATGGTGGCCCCGGCCCTCAGGCCTGACACCGCCATCATCCACGTGCAGCAGTCGGACGAGGACGGGAACGCCCAGATGTGGGGGATCGGCGGCGACTGCAAGTGGGGGGCCAACGCCGCGAAAAAGGTGATCGTGAGCTGCGAACGCGTCGTGAGCCGGGAGACCGTGGGCAAGGACCCCTCCCGCACCATCGTACCTTCGTTCAAGGTCGTGGCCGTAACCGAGGAGCCCTTCGGCGCCCACCCCGGGTACACGCCGGGCTTTTATGACGTGGACCTGCAGTACGGGAACCTCTACAAGGAGGCCTCCAATACCGTCGAGGGCTTTCAGGCTTTCCTGGACGAATGGGTCTTCGGCGTCAAGGACCGCACCGAGTATATCCAGCACTACATCCAGAAATTCGGGTACGCGCAGTACAAGCGCCTGCAGGCGAAATTCGATTACGGGTATACCGTATCGTATGCCTACTGACCGGGAGGTGGGAAATGAGCAATCATCCAGATGATTATATCAAGCCGGAATTGATGGCCTGCTGCGGCGCCCGCGAAATCAGGGACGGCGACATCGTCGTGGTGGGGACCGGGTTCCCCACCATGTCGGCCAATATCGCGCGGTACACCCACGCGCCCCGGGCCATGCTGATGCAGGAATCGGGCGTCTTCGACGCGCGGCCGGCGCGGCCGGCCCTTTCCGTGGGCGATCCCTGCCTGAACCCGGGCGCTGCCATGATCGGCGGCCTGGTGGAGATCATGGGAATTTTTTTACAAGGCGGATGGGTCGACGTGGGGTTCCTCGCCGGGAGCCAGATCGACAGGTTCGGCAACATCAATACCACCGTCATCGGGCCGTACGAAAGCCCGAAGAGCCGCCTGCCCGGGTCCGGCGGGGCAAACCCGATCGGCGCCCTTGCGAAGCGCACCCTCATCATCGCCCTGCACAACACCCGGAGCCTGGCGGAAAAAGTGGATTTCATTACCACCCCGGGGTACCTCGACGGCCCGGGAGCGCGGGAGAAGTGGGGGCTGCCGCCCGGCACCGGCCCCCAGGTGATGATAACCAACAAGGCGGTCATGCGCTTCGACAAGGACACGAAGGAGGCGTACCTGGAGAGCTATCATCCCGGGTCCTCCGTGGACGAGGTGGTGAAGCTCACGCCCTGGAAGCTAAAGGTGAGCGACGACGTGCACGAGACCGAGCCCCCGCGGGAGGAGGAGATCCGCGCCCTGCGGGAGGTCCTCGACCCTCATCGCATGATACGGATTTACGAGAAACGCGGGTACGTGTAAAGGAGGCGGGTCATGGAATACACCAAGGAACTGGTCAAATTCTGCTCTGACATATCCTTTGAAAAATTGCCCGGGGACGTCAGGCACAAGGCGAAGCTCTGCGTCCTCGATTACATCGCCAACATTTACGGGTCCCTGGAACTCGACGCGGTGCGGTCAGTCGTGGATTTCGTGCGCTCCCTCGGCGGCCCGGAAGCGGCGACCGCCCTCGGGTGCGGGTTCCGGACCGGTCTGCAGAACGCGGCCTTCATCAACGGCACCACGGCGGAGGCGATCGAGGCGCAGGACGGCCTCAGGTTCGGCGGCAACCACCCGGTATCGGCGGTGATCCCGGCCGTATTCGCCGCGGCGGAATCCATGGGCCGGTCGGGCGCCCGCGTGATCGAGGCCATCGTGGCCGGGTACGAGGCGGCGGGACGTTCGGCAGCGGCGGTGCACCCCTTTCATACGCTTTCCGGGTTTCTCCCCACCGGAACCTGCGGAACCCTGGGGACCGCGGTGGCCGTCTCCAAGCTGATGGGCCATGGGTTTGAGAAGATGCTGAACGCGATCGGGATATCCGGTTACCTGCTGCCGCTTTCCATGGCGGAGCAGCTGATGGGCGGGTATACCGTGAAGATAGTGCAGGGAGGTCAGGCGGCGAGCGCCGGTATCATGGCCGCCGGGCTGGCTGACCGCGGAATAACCGGCAGCCCCTTTGTCCTGGAAGGCACGGCGCTGAAGGGCGGGTTCACCCAGATCACGGTGAAGCAGGAGCCGAAGCCGGAGCGCATAACCGATAAGCTGGGCGAGCATTTTTCCATCATGGATATCTATTTCAAGCCGTACACCGCCTGCCGGCACACCCATGGCGCGGCCCAGGCGATGCTGGAGCTGGTAAAGGAAAAGAACGTCAAGGCGGCGGATATAGAATCCATCGCGGTATTCACCTACGCCATAGCCGCTCTTGCCGTGGGAAAGGGCGTCCCTGATGGCGGGTCCTTCGTGTCAGCTCAGTTTTCCATCCCCTACGTGGTGGCCGCCTGCCTCCTCGACGGCACGCTGGGGCCGGGGCAGCTCACGGAGCGGAGGCTCGCCGATCCTGCCGTGATAGCGCTCTCCAGGAAGGTGACGGTGCAGCCGGACGACGCCCTGAACAAGCTGTACCCGGACAAGACCGCGAGCCGGATCGAGGTCCTCATGAAGAACGGGGAGCGCCTGGTGAAGCAGGTTGACATTCCCAAGGGGGACCCCCGCGATCCGATGGAGGCCGGCGACATCTCGGAGAAGGTGCGCTTTTTCGCCGGGAGTCGCGACCGGAAAAAGATCGACCGGATCATCGACGCGGTCATGGACCTGGATAAAGCGAAAAACATCAGGGACCTGGCTTCGCTGATATAATTGGAAGTAGTCCCCCTAAATCCCCCGGAGGGGGACTTGTGTGATTTGAATGAACTACAAAAGCCCCTCTCGGGGGGTGGGGGGCTGAGACAAGCATCAATATCGTTGGGTTATGCGATACATTAAATTTATTTTGAATCGGAAAAAGGAACGGGAATGGATTTCACATTGAGCGAAGAACAGCAGATGCTGGTCGATACCATCAGAAAGATGGGGCAGAGGGACAAGTTCAAGGAGCTGGCGAAGCATATCGACGAGACGGGGGAATTCCCCTTTGAGCTTATCGGCAAATACGGCGATATGGGACTCCTGGGGATGACCCTTTCGACGGAGCACGGCGGCGGCGGCCAGCCCGCCATGAACGCGGTCCTCTGCATCGAGGAACTGGCTAAATTCAGCCCCATGATCGCTGCGCCGGTGTTTGAGTCGAACGTGGGGCCGGTGCGGGTCATCGACCTCTTCGGCACCGAGGAGCAGAAGAAGACCATCGTCCCGGGGGTGTGCCGGGGTGAATACAGCGTGTCGGTCTGCATGACCGAACCGGAGGCCGGGTCCGACCTCACGGCCCTCACGACCCGCGCTGTCGAGGACGGCGACTCGTACATCCTTAACGGCAAAAAGTGCTTCATCACCGGCGGCGGCCACGCCAGCCACTATATGGTCTACACCCGCTTCGGTGATACGAAAGGATATAAGGGCATCGGCGGACTCCTGGTGGAAAAAGGAACACCGGGCTTCACCTTCGGCAAGCAGGAAACATTCATGGGCCTCAGGGGCATGCCGTCGTGCGACCTGTACTTCGACGACGTCAGGGTCCCGAAGAAAAACCTGGTGATACCGCCGGGCGAGTTCAACAAGCTCATGTCCACCTTCGATATCGAGCGGTGCGGCAACGCGGCCATGTGCCTGGGTGTGGCGGGCGGCGCTTTCGAGGAAGCGAAGGCTTATGCCATGGAGCGCAAGGCCTTCGGCAGGCCCATATGCGAGTTTCAGGCCGTGCAGTTCATGATGGTGGACATGGCGACCAGGCTGGACGCGGCGCGCCTCCTGGTGTACCGCGCCATAAGCGGAGCGGGCCGGGGCCTTCCCTCCATATACGAGGCCTCCATGGCCAAGGCGTACGCCAACGAGATGGCCGTGGACGTGACGAACCTGGCGATGCAGGTCTTCGGCGGATACGGCTACAGCCATGAATTTCCCATGGAGCGGATGTACCGCGACGCAAAGGCGTGGGGCGTCGCAGGGGGCACCATCCAGATGCTTAAAATCGGTATCGCCGGCATGATCTTCGGCAGGCGCTTTGACCAGAGGAAAGGGCAGTAACTTTAAACCAAGGGAGGATAAGCATGAGCACATATTACAAGGACGCCGATGACCTGTATAAAATTTACGGATATTTCCTGGAGCGCGTATTAAAGGACGAGAAAATCGGCACGAAAATGAGCAAGGCCGGCATCATAATTAAGTTCATATACACTGATCCGGACGCGGAGATCACCATTGATCTGAAAAATCCTCCGGCAAAGGAAGGATACTACGGGACCTTCTACCTGGGCCCCTGCGACCTCAAGGAGGACGTGTGGTCAAAACAGCCTGCCGACCATTCGCACCGGTTCTGGCACGGCCTGGAAAACCCGATCGCCGGCGTCACCAAGGGCATCATCAAGCAGGGCGGGAAAGTGACCGCCATGCTGAAGCTTCTGCCGGTCATCAAGCCGGCCTTTAAGATGTATCCGATAGCCCTGAAGGAGATGGGGCTGGAGCACCTGATCGTTTCGAAATAGCACGATGGAAGCGGGGGTCCGATATGAACGGCAACACGGGGAACATTGCTGACATCGACTTGACTGCCGGCACGGTCACTGCGCTTCACCTGCCGGAGGAAACCTACCGCCGTTTCATCGGCGGCAGCGGCCTCGGGGCGAAGATATTCTGGGACCGCGCGGATTTCTCGGCCGACGCGCTTTCTCCCGAAGCGCTGTTCATCCTGATGAACGGCCCTCTGGCCGGCATACGGCTTTCCGGCGCGAGCAGGATGAGCGCCACGGCCCGATCCCCCCTGACCGGGGGCCTCGCCGAGTCCTCCTGCGGCGGGTATTTCGCGCCGGCCCTGAGGCAGGCCGGCTACGACGGCCTGGTCATTACGGGCAGGGCGGCACGACCGTCGGTCATCTGTATCGATAGGGATATAATCACGATTGAAGACGCCGCCGTGCTGTGGGGCAAAGGCATCGGGGAAAGCACGGCAGCGCTCCGTGACATGTGTGGCAAGAAATCGACATCACTGGTCATCGGTCCGGCAGGCGAGAACCTGGTGCCCTTTGCCTGCGTCCTGAACGAGGCCCACCATGCCTTCGGCCGCTGCGGCATGGGCGCGGCCATGGGATCAAAAAACCTGAAGGCCATTGTAGTGAAAGATGCGAAGAGAGAGCTCTCGCTGGCCGACCCGGACCGGGTGAAGGCCCTGATCAAGGAGCTTACGCCGCGGATACGGGAACATCTCATATCCCAGGTGCTGCACGACTTCGGCTCTTCCGGCAACCTCGAGGGCCATATGTACAGCGGGGACGTGCCGGTGAAGAACTGGACGTCGAATTTTGACGAGGAGATGGGGAATGCCCTGACCGGGAGCACCCTGTCGGAGCGGTTTCTCAAGAAGACGGCGACCTGCGCCTACTGCGCCGTGGCGTGCAAGCGCATCGTGCAGGTAGACGAGGGACCCTTTGCCATCCCGGAAGGGCCGGGACCGGAATACGAGACCGTGGTCTCCTTCGGCAGCCTCCTGGGGACGTCGGACCTTGCGGCGGTGTGCAAGGCGGGAAGGGTGTGCAATGACCTGGGTATGGACACCATCAGCGCGGGCGCTACCATAGCGTGGGCCATGGAGGCGTACGAGCGGGGCGATCTCACCGATGAACATACCGGGGGCATGGCCCTCCGGTGGGGCGATATGGAACGCGTGGTGGACAGTATCCTGCCGATGATGTCGTCCCGGAGCGGGAAACTGGGCGAGCTCCTTTCAAAAGGAAGCGCCGGCGCCGCCCGCGCAATCGGCGGCAGCTCAATCGATTACACGGCGCAGGGCAAGGGCCTGGAGGCCCCCATGCACGATCCCCGGGGCTGCCACGGCCACGCCCTGGCCTACGCGGTGAGTACCCGCGGGGCCTGCCATGTACAGACGGCGATGCATTTCATGGAGACCGGCGCCTGCAACTACCCGGAGATCGGGTTCGAGTTCGATCTCGAAGCGCTCACCGGCGACAAAAAGCCGGAAACCATGGTCCTGGCGGCCGCCATAGGCTGCATCGAGAACAGCGCCTGTCTGTGCCAGTACGCTGACCGTTCCTTGACCATGCAGGAAATCGCAGACCTCATCAATGCCGCGGCCGGTTACGGATATGATCTGCGGGAGATGATGGACGCGGGAATGCGCGGGTATGACCTGAAGCGCTGTATCAATTACCGCCTGGGCTTTACGGCGGCGGATGACGCGCTGTCGCCGAGACTGCTCGAGCCGGCCCGTGACGGCGACACCGCCGGCATCGAGGTCCACTTCGAAGAAATGAAAAAGAAGTTTTACTGCCTGATGGAACTTGACCCGGTGAAGGGCGTGCCGTCGCGCCGCAGGCTTGTAGCCGAGGGGTTGTCGGAAGAGGCAGAGCGGATATGGCCGGGGACTTCATAACCATAGGGGTGGCCGGCAAGGGGCCGGTGAGGAAATATATCTCGCGGAACAAGGCGGTGGTTCCGAGCGGCTCCACGGTTTCGACGCTTATAGCCGGCCTGCGCTTACCGGCAGAGCTTAGGGTGATATGCATGAGGGACGGCAAGCGGATGCCGCCGACAGCGAAGCTCAATGACGGCGACAGCGTCATCATGATTTCCATGGTTGCCGGCGGTTGACGCTGCTGCCTGTCTCCGGGGAGCCGCCCGCCCCGGCGCGCAATCTGCCCGACAGGTTACAGTAAAAAGGCGGGATGTTGCCACCCCGCCTTCCTGTGTGGGATAAAATAGGTTAGGAAAATCACATTCCGCCGCCCTTGACGCGCTGTATGTCCGCTCCCAACGATGCCAGCTTCCGGTCGAGGTGCTCATAGCCCCGGTCGCAATGGTAGATACGCCGTATCTCCGTCTCGCCCTGGGCCGCAAGGGCGGCGACCACCAGGGCCGCCCCGGCCCGGAGGTCCGACATCATGACGGGGGCGGACATGAGCTTTTTAACTCCCTTGATGATGACGACGCCGCCCTCGATGGTTATATCGGCGCCCATGCGGCGCAGTTCCGCCACGTGGGTGAAGCGGCGTTCGAAAATTGTTTCTATGATGACGTTGATCCCGGGGATAATCGTCGCGAGCGCCATGATGGGGGCCTGGAGGTCGGTGGGAAAGCCGGGATAGGGAAGGGTCCTGATCATGGTGCCCTTCAGCACCTTGCCCGGTTTGACCGAAACCCAGTCCTTGCCCGATTCAATAATGTATCCCATTTCGGAAAGGGAGTCCATGCATGCCCCCACGTGCTCCGGTATCGCTCCGGTAATGGTCACGGAGCCCCTGGTCGCGGCTCCGGCTATGAGATAGGTGCCGGCCTCGATCCGATCGGGGATGACCGTGTAGGTCACCGGCTGGAGCTTCTTGACCCCCTCGATTTCAATGCGTTCGGTCCCCAGCCCGGATATATTCGCCCCCATCTTAATGAGGAAATTCCCCAGGTCGACAATGTCCGGCTCCATGGCGCAGTTGTCGAGAACGGTCTTTCCCTTTGTCAGCACGGCGGCCATCATGAGGTTTGCGGTGGCCCCCACGGACACGGTCCGCATCTTGAATTCGGATCCCCTGAGGGATGCCGCCCGGGCCTTGATGTAGCCGTGGTCCAGGCTGACCTCTGTGCCCAGGGCCTCAAAGCCGGCCAGGTGTATGTCCATCGGCCTTTCGCCGATGGCGCATCCTCCCGGCAGGGAGACATCGGCCTCCCCGATCCGGGCAAGAAGCGGCCCCATGACATAATAGGAGGCCCGCATGGTTTTGACCAGTTCGTAGGGAACCTCGGCGTTTTTTATCGAATTTACCTTTATGCGAAGGACGTTTTTTTCGGTATTGAAATCGTATTCGGCCCCGAGGCACTGGATCACCTGGAGCATGGTCCGGATGTCTTTGAGGTCGGGGACGTTCTTCAGAACCGTTTCCCCGTCGGCGAGAAGGCTCGCCACGATGATGGGAAGGGCGGCGTTCTTGGCGCCCGAAATCGGGACTTCGCCGGAGAGAACCTTTCCGCCTTTTATTTTATACATGTCCATGAGTATCCCGTCTCCCGTATCAGGTGACACCGGTTTACCATCGTCATCTTTTGTGACAAGAGATTTTTATATTTTTTTTCCCGGGGAACGTTCCCGGCGGCGGAAGGGATGATCATGATGCTCCACGCGGCGGAAGGGCCGGTTTCAATACGGCACGTATATGATGCTGCCGGTCCGGAGGGACCTCGGGTTTTTTATCTTGTTATATTTGAGGATGAGTGCAGTTTTTTTTTATACAGCCGGGCGATGGCGGTAACGCTTTCACCCTTTTTGACCCGGTGCTCCATGACGCCGGTGATCCTGGTTTTATACAGCGCATCCGCCTTTGCGTCGAGGTTCTTTCTGGCCTCAGAGGGGATGCGGAGCCGGTAGTTTTTTATCCCCGGGGGGGTCAGGGTTGAGTTGATTTCGGGATTCAGGTCCCTGATGGTCTGCAGGGAGACGCCGCCGAGGCGGGAAACGTCGCGCAGGTCCACGGGGTGCTGGAGCGTGTATAGTTCGGACCCGGTTTTTTTCGGCACTTTGATCTCGTCGCTGACGCCAAAGAGGCGCTGGTTTTTATATATGACCATGAGGGCTATATACTTCGGGATATACTCGCTGGTTTCGTCCCTGAGAAATCCGCCGTCACGGAGCTTCCAGAAGTCCTGTATCCCCGTTTTTTCCATGGTGCGCTTCACGTATCCAGCGCCTCCGTTATAGGCGGCCAGGGTCAGGGCCCAGTCGGGGAAACACCCCCGTATGTTGCGGAGGTGCCGGACCGCGGCGGCCGTTGACTTTTCAATATCCCGCCGTTCGTCGATCCACCGGTCACTGCGCAATCCCAGGGGCCGTGCCGTGTTGTCGACAAACTGCCAGAGACCCACGGCGCGGCTGCGCGAAACCGCTCGGGGGTCAAAACAGCTTTCCAGGAGCGGCAGCAGCGCCAGTTCAGCCGGGATGTCGCTGTTTTTGTTCATCACGTCCTGTATCATGTCGTCATACCGGTAGGAACGCTCGATAGCCCGGACCAGGTACTCCCGCTTGCTGGTGAGGTAGAGGTAGATGTGCTTGCGCACCGATTTGTTCCTGCATATGGAAAGGTCGCGGGATGATTCGAATATATCCTTCCCCTTCAGCGGCGGCAGGTACAGGATGTCCCGGTCAGGATCAAAGGCTTCGACTTTCTCCAGCCCCTCCCGGCTGTAGCGGGTGTCGGTGAACAGGTTGAAAAGCCCCCAGGAAAGGAGCTGCGTATCGGTCCATAGCAGGGATATGGCAACGATTACGGTGCTGCAGATGACTTTTGCCGGTTTTATTTTATGTCGCATGGCATCCCTGAATTTTGGTCAAAAAACAGCATCCTGGTTGGAATGGCAAGTATCTTTTTGTTGTTTTTTTCGGCCTCCATGCCGGTTTCCGGTGGAGCGATGTGACCGGGGGCGGCTTTTCCCGTTGATGCGGGCGGTTGTTCTGCCGGGAGCGCATTGAACGCCCGCGGAGTTTCCGCGGCGGGAGAACACCGCGGTTTTATGGAGAAACCGCGGCGGATGGGGGCCGGTGACAACTTGTCTGTTTTTGTTTTTTATTTATTGAAAAATATTCATTCTGTTCTATCGTGGTTCTAATATGGAAAATGAGGGACCGCCAGTGGATGTCACGGTTAATCTTCACATAAAAAGCCATTGCATAGAGACCGAGGCACGGAACGAATTCAGCCGGCTGATGGACACCTATTTCAGCACGGATGACCTCGAAGGCGAACTCGATGGCAAGATAGAGCTCTTGAGGGATTTTCTTGAGAACAGCGATTTCCCGAAGCTCAGGTCATCGGACACACGGCTTTCAGGAGGGCAGGAATCGGATGTTGTCCTGAAAAGAAACGACAGGGGCGGGATCGTCCTTGAGATCCGCTGAACCGGCGCAGTCATCACGCGGCACCGTTCCCTGTCCCGGCGCGAAAGCCATGACAGCCGGCATTCATGGCCGCGGCGTAGGGTAAGTCAAAAAAGTAGTTGTAATTTTTATCATAGTGCATATTTCTTTCAAAGTAAGATACGCGGTGGGGATATGGAAATGGACAAGGTGACTATCTGGTATTTGAGGGATAACGAGGCCGGGACCAAAATCGTTAACGCCATCACCGGCCTCGGCCTGACCGTCAATCTGATCACCGGACACAAGCTGCATCACGCCAACATTGTCGAGGATGAGATCAATATTTTCATTTTTGATATCATCACTACAGACCCGGAACAGCTCATCAAGGAAATGGCCAAGGATGAGCGCCTCCAGTCGCACCTGAAATTCATGATGGTTAAAAAGAGCCAGGTCAAGGAGATCGCCAAGCTCAATTACAACCTGATGCATCTTGAGCTTCTGAACAGGCCGGTGGACATGCGCGAATTCCTTCTCCTCCTCGAGAAATCGATCATTGTCGAGCGCTACCGCGAGATCATGAAGTTTATTTCCAGGGAGGCCGAATCGAGGATCGAGGCGTATGAGGGGCTTATGGACATCAACCGGAAAAACGTCTTTGAGTCCGAAAAGGAGAAAGAGGCTTTTGAGAAGATCCTGGATTTCGAAAAGAACCTTATCCGGCAGCAGACCAACCTGAGCACGGCCATCCGCGATTTTACCCTGCTCCGCCAGATCAACCTCTTCGATATGCGCGACCGTATCAAGGCCGAAGAGATGCTGGCCGATTTGCGCCGCAAGGAGCTGATGGACGCCAGGGACGTGATCAAGGCGCAGGAATCGGTCATTGATTATTCGGCCAAAGAGCTGGATGACGCGAAAAAGATTATTGATGCGCAGGAAAAAGTGGAAGAACTTTCCCGTGCCGAACTGCTGGATCTGCACAGGGAGATCAGCCGTCAGAAGGATCTTAACAAGCAGCTGGCCGACCAGGTCAACCGTCTTCTATCTGACGTGAAGAACCGCACGGAATAGTCCCGCAGGGGGACAACCGGCCCGGAAATGCATCTTCGCTGTGCCGGGCTCTTTGAACATCAGGCGGGACCCCGGGGGCGGGGTCTTGCGCAAAACTGAAACTGACAGAGGATTTCGGGATTCATATATGGCTATGGAATGGGAAACAATATTATCCGATGCCGTGCAAAACGGGAAGATCAGGGAGCTGCACCTGAGCAAAATCCCTGTCCTCAAGACCACGACCAACTGGAAAAGGGTCGAGCTTCTGGGCTGGGTGGACCATCAGCTGAAGTACACCCACTACCGGGGCGCCCTGGTCAAGCTCAACGATAAGCTTTTTTTTGTGAAGGAAAACACCATCCAGGCGCTTCAGCAGTACGTGAACTGGAAAACGAAGAACATGATTCAGGTGGTCAAGGACTAGTCGTCCTCTTCAAGCTCGTTGAACAGCGAGATAACGGCGTCTTTTTTCCTCGCGATTTTGATTATTTCATCGATATACTCTTTTTTCACCAGGGCGTGGGTCTGCGATATCCGCTCCACGATCCCTTCCTTGGCGATTCCCAGCGTCAGCTCGTCAATGAATTCCCCATGGCTTGACGTGAGGAGTATGTGCTGGGATATCTTGATGTTGATGGTCTGGTTCGACCATTCCCGCAGCAGAAAGTCCAGGTTCTGGGGCAGCTCGTTTTTCGAGTAGAGTTCCAGCGTTTCGAGGAACCGGTTGAGGGACATGCCCCGCTTCTGCGCCCGCACGATCGCGGGCCTGCTGATGACCGTGTTGATGATGACGTCGTGCTTTATGATGTCGGTATGGGTCAGCAGATGATAGAGGGCCTCCGACGGCATTTCCTGGGCCGGGATGATCAGGGTGAAATCGGGGTTGATGTAGATGTTCTTCTTTGCCGGTGCCGGCTCTTCCGAGTAGGTCTTCAGCATCTGGCAGGCGATGTCCCTGCCGATATCGGACAGCATGATCCTCCCGCCGTCGATGTCGAGGATCCCCATGATGCAGAGAAAGTTCATCACGGTGCCGAACCGTTCCATTTCGTCCTGCAGGTCCAGGAGATTGTCGGCGAAGGCCTTTTCGCCCGCCTCAGACAGGGACCTGGTGAGTATCGTGATCTTCAGATAGCCGTAGGTGACGGACTTGAGCTTGTACAGGAGCTTGATTATCGATTTGATGAAGTCATACGACGGTATGTCGAAGGGCGGTTTGAAAAACGGCTCGTAGGTGCCCGTGCCCCCGACGATCTTCAGGATCCGCTTCATGAGGAGGAGCGGCTGCTCGAGCTCCGCGCGGAGTTCGAAGAGCGAAATGGCGGCAATGTCCTTGTTCAGTTTCAGGCACCCCAGCCGGTTGAGGATGAACATGGAAAGCTGCGCCGATTCCTCGGAAGGAAGGTCGGTCCCGTTCTGGTCCTTCAGGGGGAGCATCGCCTCGGAAATGCGCCTGATGTCGATTTTCCTGAATTCCTGCTGCTTGGTGAGAAAAAGTCCGAAGGTCGAAATTACGTCGAAGGCGTTCAGGAGGTTGTTGATCTGGAAGTAGCGGTTGCTGACTTTCAGCTTCTTCCTCGTGTCGTCGTGCTCCTCAAGGGAAGCCAGGGTTGGGCTGATTTTTTCGTTGAGGACCAGGTACGAATTGAATTCCGGGCGGTAGCACTGGTAGAGGTGGACCATGTTCTGGGAGATCATGCCGGCAATGATTTTTTCGGCGGATTTCTGCGGCAGCCGGTCTTTCGCGGCGTCAAGGGTGACGATGCAGCCCGATTCGGCCATGAACTTGAGGAAGGCCCGCGCCTCGCGGTCTTTCAGGCTTTTGTCAAATTCTGAATGCTGTTTCTGCGTTTCAAGGTGGAGGAAATTTTTATGGATCCGGTCCGTCAGGGTCTTCGGCTCGACGATGCGCAGCAGACCCGCGACCTCCGTGATGCCGTGGGCCTTGTCCATCTTGGTGTTGAGCATCTGCCTGTTCTTGATGGTGTAGATGAGGAGGCACCGCGACAGGGTGTCGGCCGTTTTTTCTATGACGGGAATATCGAGCTTCAGCTCCTTCTGGATTTCGACGAAGGTAACGCCGTCCGGAGCCCCGTATACCGCCTTGAGGAGCCGGTGGCTGTTGGAGTCCAGGCTCTTGAGCAGGGTATGGAGACCCGTAACGGTCGACAGCGCTCCCACCAGGTCGCGCTTGGACTTGTTCTTAAGCTGGAGCCTGACCCCGAGCTCCTTGAAGTCCTCTGCCGACAGTTTTTTGACCGATTCGCTTATTTCTTTCATACGAAAAAAAATTGTAGACACTGAAATATGTCTATTTTATATAGATGCTGTTATTTTAGCAATACATTTTATTGTTTTAAACGTAACGGGCTATTCAGCGTCCTTTCTGTTGTTTTGCGGATCAGATGCCATTCAGGGGATACAGCCGAATATCCTTCATCCGTTATCCTTTGTATGCACATGTGGCAAGGAGCACCCCAATGATTCAGTTTTTACGCTTTGACAGTTCAACCATTGAAGAATCCCGGTTTTCCATAATTTCCGGCAGGGACAGCGTCCTCTTTTTTGTAAAGCGGGCCGTGTACCTTCTTTTGTTCGTGTATTCCACCCTCTTCCTTGCCGTGGCCATACCCTTTGTGAAGACCCCCTTTGTCCCCATATACTTCCTGGGCGGATGCGCCACCGCCGTGCTGGTCATGAGGATCGTGAACTATGTCGCGCTGTTCGTGAGATACCGGAACGGCGGAATCATCGTCACCAAAGAGGGACTTGAACTCAGGGAGCGCGGCGCAACGATAAGGATCCCTGCGGCGGACATAACATACCTTGAGAGAACATTTGTCGGCAATGTCCTCATACGCCAGAAGTACGCCAAGACCTCGTTCCCCTTTATGCTCCTCCCAGAAGACGACCGCGAAAAGTTCCTTGCGCTTTTCCAGGACATGGCGCCCCGGCGGTCGGTCCTGCTGCGCAAGATATGGGATTTTGTCGATGCCATCGTGGTCGCCCTGGTGCTGGCGGTCCACATCATACAGTATATCATCCAGGCCTATTACATACCGACCGGTTCGATGGAAGACACCCTGAAGGTGGGAGACCATCTCTTCGTTGAGAAGATCACCTACGGTCCGGTGGTTCCGCAGATGATCGGGATGCAGAAGCCGGTCCACCTTTCCTGCCTGGGTATCCGCAAGATAAGGCGGGGCGACATCGTCATCTTCAGGCCGCCCCATGACGAGGACAAGGACTACATCAAGCGATGCATCGCGGTTCCCGGAGACCGGTTTGAGATAAAAGAGGGCGCCGTCTTCATCAACGAGAAAAAAACCGAAGAGCCCTACGTCAAGGGCGTCACCAAGCCCTTCAACTTCGGCCCGACACGGCAGAACGAGATCGAGGGCGTGGTCCCGCCGGGCAAGGTCATCGTCATGGGCGACAACCGGGAGAATTCGCAGGACAGCCGCTTCTTCGGGTATCTCGATATCGAGCGCGTCAAGGGCAAGGCGTTCATCCTCTACTGGAACACGAGGCAGGTCTTCAAGTTGGATTTCTCGCGGTTCGGCCTGATCCGGTGAAGCGCCGGCCATGCCGCAGGGGCGCGTCATTCCCTGCCGGCGAATCCCGTTTAACGGTTTACCGGGTGTTGTATGAACCAGAAGGTATTTAAACGGCGGGTCTACAGTGCCGGCCTGATATTCGCGCTGCTCTCCCTTGCCTTCATCGTCAGGCTTTTCAATCTTCATTTTTCCTCCCGGATCGTCGTTCCCGATGCGGACAAACAGGAAGTGCGCCGCGGCTTCATCAGCGACCGGAACGGCTATCTCCTGGCTCTTTCCGTCGAGAAGTATTCGCTGTTCGCCAATCCCGAGGAGATACAGAAGCCGGAGGAGACCGCCAGGGTCCTGTCGAGGCTCCTGTCGATGCCGGCCGATACGCTCCTCGGCAAACTCACGAAGAAGAAGCGCTTTATCTGGATCAAACGCAAGATCGAGGATTCCCAGGCCGGGGAACTGCGCCGCATCAACATCCCGGGGCTCTATCTGAAAAAGGAATACCGGCGCATGTATCCCCACGAGGGACTGGCGTCGAACATCGTCGGCTTCACGGGGTTGGACAACAACGGCCTGGCCGGCATCGAATACAATTATGACAGGGTCCTTTCCTCGCCGGCGGACGGGGCCGCGGTGGAAGCAGGCGGCGTTTCCTTCGGGCATAACATAACCCTTACCATTGACCGCTTCATCCAGTACCGTGCCGAGCGCGAGATCGAGAATGCCGTCGCCCGGTACCGGGCCAAGCAGGGCGCGGTGCTGGTCCTCGAAGTGAAAACCGGGAGGATCCTGGCCTTTGCCAAGAGCCCCGGCTATAATCCCAACCGGTATTACGAGTATCCCCAGTTCGCTCTCAGGAATTTTTCCTTCATCGATTCCTTCGAGCCGGGGTCGACGATGAAGATCATTTCCCTGGCCTCCATGCTCGAGCACAATCCCGCCATTGCGAACCGCCACTTCACCTGCCGGGGGTGGATCGATATCGCCGATGTGCGGATCAACTGCACCGGCGTCCACGGCACCATCGGCATGGCGGACGTTATCAGGCATTCGTGCAACGTCGGCGTCATCGAAGCGGTGAAGGGGATCAAAAAGAAAGACCTGTATGATACGCTGGTTAAGTTCAGGTTCGGACAGAAGACCGGCGTGGAGCTTCCCGGCGAGACCGAGGGGATCCTGCGCCCCTGGAAGAAGTGGTCGGGGCTGTCGAAGTTCTCCATGGCGATCGGGCAGGAAATAGCCGTCACATCGGTCCAGCTTGCCGCCGCCTTCTGCGCCGTGGCCAACGGCGGCGTCTACCTGTCGCCCTCCATCATCGAGTCCATCGAGAGCCATGACGGCGCCGTTCTCCGGTCATTCAAACCCGCCGTCAGGGAACGGGTCATGAGCAGAAGCATCAGCAGGAAACTGATGGCCATGATGCGCGGCGTCGTGGCGGGCGGCACGGGACAGAAGGCCGCCTCCCCCTACTTCTGCGTCGCCGGCAAGACCGGCACGTCCCAGAAATTCATCCGCGCCCGGGGATACTCTGACCGGGTGCTGTCCTCCTTCATCGGTCTCGCCCCCTGCGAGGATCCGACCGTGTGCATCCTGGTCATCATCGACGACCCTGCGGACAAGCTGTCGGGCGGACAGATCGCCACCCCGGTGTTCGCGAACCTTGTTGACCGGGTGCTGGCCCGCCAGGGCGCGCGCCGCCAGTCCCTGAAGGCGGCGGCGCCGGTCCCCATGAAGGCGAAGAGGGCCGATTTTGACGGCACAACCATGCCCGATTTCCGGGGCATGCGGATGCCCGAATCGATTGACCTCATCATGCGGATGAAAAGGAGCTTCGCGGTCCGGTATTCACTGCACGGAACCGGCCGGGTCTCCAGCCAGCGGCCGCTCCCCGGCGCGCCCCTGGATGATTCGGTTCTGGTGGTCCTGGAATTCAGGGAATAGGTGAAGGGTCAGGGCCTGTTTTCCATTAATTTCATTGACTTGATTCGCAGCCCGGTGATACCTTCCCTTCATACGTTACTGGGGGATTGGATCATGTCCGGACCTGGCTTGTATAACAGCCGCATTATCAACACGTACCTGAAATATATAAAAAAGAATTTTCCTCATGTCGACATCGATGAGCTCCTTTCGCATGCCAGGATGAAGCCCTACGAGGTGGCCGACCAGAGCCACTGGTTTACCCAGGAACAGGTCAACAGGTTCCATGAGAAGATGGTAGGGTTGACCGGGGACGAGAATATTGCCCGAGAAGCCGGCCGGTACGCCGCGAGTCCCGAATCGATCGGCATCATGCGACAGTATGTCCTCGGCTTCGTAAACCCCGCCAGGGTCTATGAAATTATCGAAAAGGCCGCCCGGGGATTTACCCGTTCCAGCAGTTATGAATACAAAAAGTTAGACCCAAAAAAAGTCGAGATAACCGTAACGCCCCATGAGGGGGTTTCCGAGAAAAAGTTTCAGTGCGAAAACCGGATGGGGTATTTTGAATCGATCGGCCTTGCCTTCGATAACCGGATCCCCGGGATAGAACATCCCGAATGCATCTTTAACGGCGGAAAAAAATGCCGGTATATCATAACCTGGGAGAGCAATCTTCTGTCTGTTCTGAAGCAGTTGAGGAACAGCGCCGCGGTACTGGGTCTGGCTGCCGGCGCCGCGCTTTCTGTTATCCTGCCGATAACAACCGTTATTTATTATTATCCCGCGGCGCTGCTTGTCGTTTTCATCCTGACGTTTTTATGCGATTATCTGACAAAGAAGGAACTCCGGAAGTCCCTTCTCAACCGCGAGAGTTCCCACGAGGAGCTTGTGCGACAGATGGACATAAACTACAACAATTCACTCATGATCAATGAAATCGGACAGGCGGTAAGCAGGCAGACAAACATCGAGGGTATCCTTAAAATCGTGATGCAGATATTCAGGAAACGCCTTGATTATGACCGCTGCATGCTGCTCATGAGAAATGAAAAAAAGGACGCCTTGATATTTCAATCCGGCTTCGGGTATACTTCCGCGCAGCTTAAAACTCTGAAGAATACGGAGTTCAAGCTTCGGAAGAAGAAAAACGGGGACATCTACTCGGTTTCATATAACGAGAGAAGACCGTACCTGGTAAACGACATCTCCCGAATCGATGAAAACCTTTCGCCGCTGAGCATGCAGTTTGTCAGGGACCTGGGCGCCCGCTCTTTCATCTGCTGCCCGATCGTGTGCGACAGGGAGCCGATGGGTGTCCTGGCGGTGGACAATGTAAAAACAAAACGGCCCCTGATCCAGAGCGATTTGCAGCTGTTGATGGGCATCTCGTCGGTCATCGGCATCAGCATCAGGAACGCGGAGCTCTACGACGCCAGGGCGAAGCAGCTGCAGTCAATATTGAACGTGCTGGCCGCAAGCATTGATGCCCGGGACCCGTACACCGCGGGCCATTCGGAAAAGGTGACCGAGTACGCGATAGGGATATGCAGGGAGATGGGGGTCCCGCGGGATTACGCCGAGATCGTCGGGATCGCGGCGGCGCTCCACGACTACGGGAAAATCGGGATATCCGATTCGCTTTTGAAAAAGAAGGGGAGCCTCACGGATAGCGAGCGCGAAATAATCAAGACCCACGCGGAAAAAACGAGGCAGATCCTCGATCGGATCAATTTCATGGGCGAATACAACAAGATCCCCGAGATCGCGGGCTCCCACCATGAGAAGCTGGACGGGAGCGGGTACCCGCGGGGGTTGAAGGGCTCCGAAATACCCCTGGGCTCCCAGATCATAGCTGTGGCCGATTTCTTCGAAGCAGTAACCTCGCGGCGCCACTACAGGGATTCACTGTCCCTCAATGAGGCGTTCCAACTGCTGAGGGGAGAGGGCGGGAAGCACTTTGACAAGAATATTATCAAGGCTTTCATCAATTATTACAAAAGGACAAAGATCCGGAGCGCGTACGCATCCCTCCTGGCTGAACTGGAAAAGGAGAAAGACACCTCCAGGAGAAGCATTATCCTGGACAAAATCGACAGTCTGAAAATCGGACCGTATTGAGAAATTCGCGGACCCTTTCCCGCACGCGTCAATCCAACCCGAGAAGTTCCGGCCTCGGGTGGTCCGTTTTTCCCTTCCGCTTCATCTGCCCCCCGTCCCGGGATTCCGCCGGAGGAAGTGACGGAGAGCGCCCTTGTTTCTCCTGGAGGTCCATGACAAAAAACCACGAGCTGCGGGTAGCCGAGACCAGGAGCATGATCATGCCCGCCATGACCAGGAACAGGCTCTGCGTGTCCAGGAAAAACAGGACGTGGAGCGCGGCGAATACGATTCCCGAGAAGGCGGGGGCGGGCCACCCATGGCGGCGCAGCGCGGCGCCATATTCCTTCATGAGGAGCCGGGAGATGAGGCCCCGCGCAGCCCCGCTGCCGTGGGTGGTTGCCCTTAGATGCCCGTGTACCACTTTCTTCCCTTGACGCTGACCCATGCCAGTGTCATTGCAAGTTTCGGGTTGCGCGTTATCCTGAGGAACCGCATTGAACGGAAAAAGATCTTGTGCGGGGAATAGAAGTTCATCCCCACTTTTTTCATCCACCCCTGGAGCTGTTCCTCGGTCAGGTTTTTCATCTTGAAATGGATGCCCGCCACGAATTTTTCCCTCGTCCGGTCCCAGTCATCGGGGAACTTGTTCAGTTTCAGCCGGCCTTCCTGTTCCATTTTTTTATAGAACCGGGTGCCGGGCAGGGTCTGCTTGGCATAGAGCCGGAGGATGTCAAAGGACGCGCTCTCGAGATAGCGCTCCGTCTGCGCCAGCACGTCGGCGTTGTCGGCGTCGTTCCCGAAGACCATTTCCGCGGTGATGATGATCTTCCGCTTCCGGGCGTTGTCCACCAGCTCCGAGTATTTCTCGGGAGGGTATTTTTCCAGGTTGAGCGTCTTGTTCATGTCTTTCAGCGATTCGGGGTTGATCGATTCAAAGTCGATCAGCATGTTCCTGCATCCCGCCGCGGAGGCCAGGTCCAGGGCCTCTATGTCGGCCAGGGCGTTGATGGAGGCAAAGCAGATGAAATAGTTGAAGGGCATGTTCCCTTTTTTTCTCTCTTCGATAATCCTCCTGCACAGGGTCTTGAAGCGTCTCACTTCGCGGGGCGAATTGCCGTAGATATTGCCGTCGGTAAAATAGATCATGTTGTTTTTTTTCGGCAGGGACGCGAGCTCGTGTATGATGTCCTCCACGTCCCTCTGGCGGTACACGTTTTCGTAGAAGGCGTTGATTGCGCAGAAGTCGCAGTCAAAGGGACAGCCCCTGCTGGTGGCGATGGGCGTAAAACGGTAGACCGGCTTGAACAGGTCATGGCGGGGGAGCTTCATGCCTGTCAGTGGCCTTGCCTCGGATTTGTATTTTTTCTTCAACCGGCTATGCTCGAAATCGTCGAGCATCTCCGCGATCACGTGTTCGCCGTCGCCGATGCATACGGCATCGCAGTAGTTCAGGGCCTCGTCGGGGTACATGGATGCATGAACGCCGCCCATGATGACCTTTTTCCCCCTGGCCCGGAACGCGGCGGCGATCCGGTAGGCCTGGTTCACATAGAGGGTGATGGTCGTTATGCCGATGATGTCGGCATCGGTGTCATAGGTGATCTTCTCCAGTTCTTCGTCGACAAACTCGGCCTGCCAGTGGTCGGGGAGGTGGGCCGCGAGATAGGCGAATCCGAGGTTGTACATCGCGTCCCGCATCTGGTACATTTTATCGATGCTGAATTTCGGCTGGATGAATAAGATTTTTTTCATATTGCTCTTGGACCTGCTTGACGGTGAATTTATTTTATTGAGGGCCAAATCGTAAATAAGGGGGGGTGTGTCCAGCACTATTTCCCGCAAGGCGATGGCCAAATTCAGATACAATCGCGCTTTGTCCGGTGCTTTTCCCCCGGGTTGCCGTGGGATACAACATGACGCACCATCCCCGTAGTTTTTTACATTCGTTTAATGTTAGTGGGTTGACATTATATCCTCATTTTGCATTTTTTAATTGATGCATTTTACCGCAGATGATCGTATATTTTCCCGCAGGTGGAATCGTCTGCACCGGAACCGTCCCGGTTTTCTTACTGCGCGGCAGGAGCGTCCAGAGGAGGTGTCAATTTGCCAAAAAAGGCGCGATCGTTCAAAACCACGCTGCCGGCCAAGTACAGGGTAGGCGAGGAGCATCGTTTCATCGACCTGAAGGGGGTCCGGATCTCCTACAAGGTGAGCGGCGGCGGGCCGCCCCTGGTGTTCCATCACGGATGGATCGGCAACGAGGACACCTTTGCCATGTGCCACCAGGAGTTTGCCCGTTATTATACCGTGTACCGTCCCGCGTGGCCCGGATACGGCGACAGCTCTCCCCTGAAGCGTTTTTCCATTGAGGACCTGGCGGAGCTGTCCCGCGAATTCATCGAGCGCCTCGGCCTGCAGGGCGCGGTAATGATAGGCAACTGCCTCGGCGGCAACGTGGCGATGGAACTCGCGAGGGCCCATCCCCGCCACATTTCAAGGCTCGTGCTGGTGGAGGTCTATGATTTTTTCCCGGGGGCATACCGGCTTCTCCTGGTCCCGGGGCTCAACCGGATCCTCTACGATCTGCTTTTCAAGACCGGAACCGGCTTCAACCTGCTCAATGCATTCATGCCGCTGCAGATGACCAACGGCAACAATGGCTGGGAGTACACCAGGGAGGGCTTCCTGCGCACCAACACGGGATGCGCCCTCGAGTACCTGCGGGCCATCTATCATTATTCCCGGTGCGAGAAAAACAGGTACCGAGTGGAGTACCGCTCGGACATCCCCGCCATATACGTTTCCGGGGGCAAGACCTTCGGACCGGCGGCGGAATTCGGCAGGATCGTCAGCATTCTCTTCGAAAACCTCACGGTGGTATCGATACCCGAAGGCCTGCACAACCCGGTGGTTGAACAGCCCGAGGCCTTCCGGGAGAAGGTGCTTGATGCCCTCGGCTGCCGCGCGGAGGCTACCGTGGCCGGGAAATAGGGATACGTGCCCGGGAGGCATGCCGTCCTGTTGCCTGATTGTTATCCGGTCTGCCGCGGGCATAAAAAAAACCCGGCACGGTAATGCCGGGTTTTTGATTTTTCATGGTTTGAAAAACTACTGAACGGTCCTGACTGATACCGCGCGGGGGCCCTTGTCGCCCTTTTCAACCTCGAATTCAACTCTGTCGCCTTCGTAAAGGGTCTTGAAGCCGTTCCCGGCAATGCCGGTGTGATGGACGAAAAGATCCGTTCCGTCGTCGTGTGACAGAAAACCAAAACCTTTCTTCTCGTTGAACCATTTGACTGTTCCTTTAGCCATTAAAAAAACTCCTGTGAAATTAATGCGGGTTACACCCGAAGAATAAGACTCATAAAAACTGCAATTACTTAAGCCAGGATTGAACTCGAGGGTAAGAAAATTGAAGCATTTTTGAAACTATTCAGTTGGGAGCAATGTAATGAAGTATGGATTTACTGTCAATAGGTATTCGAAAAAACATAGGAATAATCGGAAAAAAGTGAAAATACATGATCATAAATACAGATATGGGCACCTATTTGCATGTCCGGAGATTGAATTTCCTGGATACCATGGCCGTACGGCCCGGCCTCTGCGGTTAGCTCCCGTGCACCAGCTCCCCGCTCTTCCAGACCTTCTTCACCCGGGAGAGATTGCGCAAATCCTTCACCGGGTCGCCCTCAACGAGCACCAAGTCGGCGATTCTGCCTGTCTCGATCGTGCCCAGCTCGTGGCCGAGACCCAGGACCGCCGCGTTTATCCTGGTGGCGGTTTCGAGTATCTGGTAGTTTCCCATGCCTGCCTCGGACATGAGCCGCATTTCCAGCCATGGCAGCCCGAAAAGGCAGGTATCGGTTCCGCCGGCGTCGGTGCCGAAGCTTATGCGCACCCCGGCTTCACGGAGCCTTGTAAGATTCTTCACCATGGTACCGTATTTTTTTCTCAGAAAATGGCAGTCGATCATGGTGCTGCTTTCCTTCCCGGCGATGACCCGGCCGATAATGTCCAGGGTCTCTTTCCGCGCTTGGTGAACCAGATAGTTATCGGTAGCGGTGATGATATTCCTGAGGACCGGCATCAGGTCTTCACGGTACATCCCCGGGGCGATCAGCGTGGGGATAACCGTGATGCCCGCATCTTTTATCATGCGCACGTCTTCTGCCGTTAATTCCTCCAGAGGCAGGTGCTCGAGCGTGTCGACCTTCAGCTCGATTCCCTTGCGGATACCCTTCAGGGAAAGGGAGTGGAGGGCGAGCTTTTTGTTCCGGGCCCGGGCGGCGCGCGCTATTGTCCCGTAGGCGCTGTCAGGCAGTACTGCAAGCCGCGGATGCCCGAAGAGGTATGATTCCTCCTGGTACACGGTCTTGATCCATGCCGCGCCCCGGTCGGCAAGCCGGTGCACGGTTTGTTCAGCCTGCTCGTCTCCGGTGATCCTTTCGGCGAACTGCCCGCCGAGAAGGAGCCTCTGGATCCCCCTGAAGGGCGGCACCATGTCCGGGTATCCGCCGGGGCAGGTTATCATCGAGAAGGAGGGAACGATGCGCGGCCCCGTCATCAGCCCTGAGTCTATCAGGCCCATGAGCTGCGCGATGCCCGGCGGCGAGCCCATGTCGCGGACCGTGGTCACGCCGCCGCGTATGCAGCTGCGCAGGTTTTCCCTGACCTGGCCCATGACGGCGGCCACCCGGGAGAGTTTGACCGCTTCCCGGGGATTGATAAAGGGATTGGTGCAGTGGACATGGATGTCTATCAGGCCGGGGAGCAGGTAACCGCCGCCGCAATTCACAAGAAGGCGGTCGTCCTGATCGCGGTCATGATGCCCGCCGGCATCAAGGATCGATTTGATCCTGCCGTTTTCAATGACCACGGATTTATTCTTCTTGATGCGTTCCCCTTTGCCTGACATGTCAACCAGGTTTACGTTGCGCAGTATTGACGGGTTTTTTCCCACAACGGTTTCCTTTATTCTAATAAAATTGGATTTTACGAAATTATTTCAGCATCATGTATCTTCTCAATTATAGAGTGTATAACCGGTTAATCAATTATTATTTGCCGGTACGATTATTTTTGCAAATAACCTGTCATGGCTGGTTTCGTGATCCGGCCGAACTCCGATATTTTCATTGAAATTTAACGCCGGATCATACGATAGGTATCCCATGGGACATTTTGAAAGCAACATGGCCGTGTTGAAGCAACGCTTCCCGGACCTGCACGGACGCGTCGCCGCCGCCGCGGATGACGGCTCCGTCGAGGCCGTGGAAACGAAGACGGGCGGCCATGTTCCCGCGGTCACGAAGGAGGGGAAGCGCCTCTTTGTCCATAGCAGGTTTGATCCCGTAAAAGAGGCGGAGCGCTTCATCGGCGAGATCGACACCTCCGCCTTTGACCTCTATATTGTTTTCGGCTTCGGCTTCGGATATCACCTGGAGGAGCTCCTGAAGAGAACGGGTGGCGATTCGCTGGTCCTGGTCATTGAGAAGAGCCCCCTCATGCTCCGGAAGGCGATGGAGCGCAGGGACCTGGCCCCGGTCCTTGCCGGCGAACGGTTCTTCATGCTCGTGGAGCCGACCGAGGAGGCGATTGCCGACGCGCTGAAGGGGAAATCTTCGCGCCGGACGAGCCTCATCCTCCACCGGGGGTCCTTCCAGGCCGAGCCCGACTATTACGGCAACATGCAGCAGGTCGCGCGGTCGTACCTGTCTACGAAGGAAGTGAACATCGCCACCCTGGCGAAGTTCGAGAAGGTCTGGGCGTCCAACATCGCCCGTAACATCGGCGCCTTCATAAGCGCGCCCGGCGCGAACATATTTTACGATAAATTCCGGGACGTCCCGGCCATCGTCGTTGCCGCCGGCCCGTCGCTCCACCGGAGCCTCGATTTCATGCGGCGGAACCGGGACCGCGCGGTCGTCATTGCCGTGGACACCTCGTACCGCATATTGATGAAAGCGGGGATCGTGCCGCACTTCTGCGTCGTCGTCGACCCTCAGGTGATCAACGCGCGCTATTTCGAGGGATCCGCGGACAGTGAAACGATCCTGGTGGCGGATCCCACGGTGCACCCCTCGGTGTTCCGCCTCTTCCCCGGCCGCGTCGCCGTGACCGGCGTCGCCTTCGATCTGATGAAATGGATTGAAAGGCTCTCCGGCGAAAAGGGGGAGATCACCCACGGCGGGTCCGTGTCGACCAACGCCTATGACTTTGCCCGGCGCCTGGGGGCGTCGCCCGTCTATCTCACCGGGCAGGACCTCGCCTTCACCGGCGGGTACGCCCATGCCCGCGGCTCATACCTGGACGAGCAGGTGCACCTGCGCACCGGGAGGCTCTACACGCCGGAGATGTTCAACCGCTTCCAGCTCACGGCGCTGCCGAAGATCTTCGTCAAGGGGATCAGGGGTGGGACGGTGCACACGAACCAGAAGATGATGATATTCCTCTCCTGGTTCCAGAAGCGCGAAGACGGCAATCTTGTCAACGCGACCCATGACGGCGCCCTGATCCCCGGGGTGAAACACGTTCCCGCGGCTGACATCACGATAGCCGATTCGCCGGTCAGCATCGGGGAACGCATCGACGCACTGTTTGGAACACAGCCCGGCGGCACTGCCGGCGGCGTGGTGCGGGAACGCCTTGAAAAAAAGATCGGCCTTATCCAGGGTGAAATAGAATCGCTCCTGCCGGTCCTGGAAAAGGCGGTGGGATACTCCGAGCAGCTCCAGGACCTCATGAGGGAGAAAACCGGGGGGCGGGGTTCTGCCGGCGATCAGGGCAAGGTGGACTATCTCCTCAAAAAGCTTTCGGAAACGGACCGCGTGGTGGAATCGAAGCAGGGGGCCAAGGACATGATCAGCTTTACGATACAGCGCGTCGTCCATACCATCACCGAGGGATACGAGATCGACGAGGAGGACCGCGGCCTCGGCGAAGATGAGCTGGTGGCGAAACGCTCCCTCTACCTGTACCGGGGCATCCTCGACGGCGCCCGGTTCAACGCGAGGATCCTGAAAAAGATGGCCGCCATCATCGGCCGTGTATAATCCTTCATCCCCGTTTCCCACAGGACCTGGACGGAGCCTGCGACCGCCTGGCGGAAAATTACGCCCGTATAAAGTAATGATGTCCCAATCGTATGTCGCGTGGCATGGCAACTGTCATCACCAGCGGAGCGATGGGGTCAAATGACAGATATGCACCAGGGTCGGCGCCGATAACGACATCATATTCGAAAAGGCCGGGGATGTAAGCTATTTGACCTGCCGTGCCGGCATGGGATTGACATTCTGAACCGTGCAACCCTGCGCAACCCGGCATTAACGGCGAAACGCGGATCAGACCCCGGAGGGATCGAAGAAGTCCCAGGACCTGAAAATAAGCCTGACAGAGGCGATGGGCTCCACCTTTGACTCGACCAGGGAGTTGGCCGGTGATTTCGCCATGTCAAACCCGAAGCCGGTCCGCAGACCCATCTCAACGGCGAAAGTCATGTTGTTCCCGGCGTGAATGTTCACTCCCACCACGGATCCGATCTTGTTGTAAAGCACCGGGTTGAAAATGGCGCTGTTCCTGTTCTTGAACTCGTAGGTGAGGGCAAGCTGCGGACCCGCCCAAACCCTCATGAAGGGCGTCCTGATAAACCCGAACCCGAAGGTGTTGGCTACGGTGAGGCGGTTGATGCTGTAGGATATGTTTGCGAAGACCAGGTCTTTCTGCACCATCATGCTGTTGCAGTCGATGCTGAAACGGTAATTGAAAAGCCGGTCCTTGGCCACGGCGGTGTCGAGAATAACCGCCAGTCCCTGTATGCGGTCAACGAGGCGATTGAATACCGATGAGTAGGAGATTTGGGGTTCGGGCATGACGCTGGAACTGTTCTGGCGGCTCAAGGCAAGGCCGATGGCGTGGACAGATTGTACCGGGGCCCCGGCCAGCACAATGGCGGCGAATACTAAGGTAATAAACTTCTTCATTGGTAAAATTACGTTCTTTATTTATTATTTATTCGAAAAGCAGAATCAGAGACCTCTATACTGACCAAGTAATACATCGTCAAGTATTTTCCTGATAATTAATCCTAATCTTTATCCTGGCAGATGGAAATAACAGCCAGAACGGGTTTATAATGAAACACATTCAGCAGCCCTATCTGTCACCCGGGCAAGAATTTTTAACATTCTATTTCTCTCACCGCCGTTCCGCCGCTGCTGATGCAATCAGGAAAGCTACCCCGGGGCCGGAACGGTACCGTATGCCATTCCGGCCCCGGCAATAATCAAGACTATGTTTGGGAGATGATTATTTCTTTATAATATATGCATGTGTGCGCTGGCGCTCTGTTCCTACAGCAATATCTTTCACTATATGCAGGATATGTTTTTTACTACCGGCATGACCCTTGGCCTCATGATTGATTATGCCAATCCATATAACCGTATGGCGGGTGTCACTATCAATCAGGCATACGTGGCCGTGTTTGACAAGGACATGGATGCTGAAAGCCCCGAAGGAAATCACTTCGAGATGACCGATGAGCTTGACCGGGTTGTCCCCTCCGATGGCAGGTCCTGCGGCGCTACCTTTCCGGTGTTGATTAATGGCGTGGCAACAAAGTAAGAATCAGTGCATATTCAAAAACCGGTGTTGTTAACGGGGCCGCCTCTATAGATATCTGGAAGGTGCGGATAACTATCGTCACTTCCGCGCAGCGAACTCCCGCTCCAGCGCCTCTTTGATCTTCCCGATGTCCGGCGGGAGCGCGATGGGCCTGTTCGCGTACGTGCAGTTCACGTCGGAGAGGGTCCCTTCGTGATATCCGACTTTAAATTCCGAGAACTTGAGGCCGTGGGCCGTTGATATGACGATGGTGCGGTCTTTCTTCGAGAGCACCTGCTTGTCGATGAGCTTCATGAGCACCGCCAGGGCCACGCCGGTGTGGGGGCACGCGTAGGTGCCGGTGCGGTCCGCCAGGGCCGCCGCGTTGGCCAGCTCGTCCTCGCTCGCCTGCTCCACGACGCCGTCGAACTCCTTCAGGGTCCTGATCGCCTTCCGCACCGACACCGGGTCGCCGATCTGGATAGCCGAGGCCAGGGTCTTCTGCGGCGTGATGGGGTGGAATTCCCTGAAGCCCGCCAGGTACGACAGGTAGAGCGGGTTCGCCTTCTGCGCCTGGGCGAGCACGATGCGCGGCTTCTTCTTGATAAGGCCCAGGTCGAGCATCATCTTGAAGCCGCTGCCCAGGGCGGATACGTTGCCCAGGTTCCCGCCGGGGATGATCACCACGTCCGGCACCTCCCAGTCGAACTGCTGCACCATCTCGATGGAGATGGTCTTCTGCCCCTCGATGCGGAGGGAGTTCATGGAGTTGGCCAGGTAGATGGTGTTGTCCTTCGTGATCTCCCGCACCACGCGCATACACCCGTCGAAGTCGGTGTCAAGGGAGAGGACGATGGCGTTGTTCGCCATCGGCTGCACCAGCTGGGCGGTCGATATCTTGTTCGCCGGCAGGAATACTATGGACGGGATGCCGGCGTAGGCCGCGAAGGCCGCCAGGGCGGCCGAGGTGTCGCCGGTGGAGGCGCAGGCCACGGCCTTGATGTTTTTGCCTCTTTTGATCATGTCGTTCACCACCGAAACGAGCACGGTCATGCCCAGGTCCTTGAAGGAGCCGGTGTGGCCGTTGCCGCACATCTTGATCCAGAGGTCGTCCATGCCCATCATGGCGCCGAAGCGCTTCGCCCAGAAGAGGTTCGTGTTCCCCTCGAACATGGAAACGATATGATCATTGTTTATGGATGGCACCACCCATTCCTTCTTGCTCCAGATGCCGCTTCCGTAGGGCCACTCGGTGGTGCCGGTGCGGCTGTCAAAGAGGCGCCGCCAGTCGCTGCCGCTCTGGCGCGAGAGACGGTCCAGGTCGTGGCTCACCTCGAGCAGGTTCCCGCATTTCCTGCATTCGTACACCACCTCGTCGAGGGGATATTCCTCGCCGCACCCGGCGATGCAGCGGAACACGGCACGGTAATCGCTCATTTCCTTTCTCCTGCGCTCAATAAACTTGTTGCAAAACTCCGTCCCTGGAGTTTTGCAACGCGGCGAAATCGCGGGAAACCCGCGATTATTTGCATTCGCTGTGCGAATGCGCCTGCATCCTGCAGGCGCATTTGAGTTGTTTTACAACAACTCAAATGGAATCTTCTACCCGTATCAGCATCACGTCGCCGTGGATGAAGCTGTACTTCTTGATCTCCTCCAGGGCCCGCATCATCCCTTCCTCCACGGCCTCGTGGGTCATGAAGATGAGGGGCACGTGCTCGGCGTGGAGCTCCTTCTGGATGACGGACGCGATGGATATGTCGTGCCTGCCGAAGACCCCCGCTATCTGGGAGAGTATCCCGGGCCGGTCGTCGGTCTGCATGCGCAGATAGTAGCGGCACACGCGCTTCCCCGGCTCGATGAGACGCGCGTTGCCGTCGGTCACCAGGGGGGACACGTAGGCCGGTCCCTGCTGGGCGATCTGGACGATGTCGGAAAGCACCGCGGAGGCGGTGGGCGCGGCGCCCGCTCCCCGGCCGGTGAGGATCACGGGGTCGGTCATGTCGCCGTCGAACATGATGGAGTTGTACTCGTACCGGACCGACGCCAGGTGGTGCCCTTCCGGTATCATGGTCGGGTGCACCCGGATGTCGATGTTGCCGTCGATGTCCTTGGCGATGCCCAGGAGCTTTATCACGTAGCCCATGTCGCGTGCATAGGCGATGTCGGCCTTGCTGATGTGGGATATCCCCTCGATGCGGATGTCCCGGTACGCGATATTTTTATTGAAGGCGATCATCGCCAGCAGGGCGATCTTGTGCCCCGCGTCGAAGCCCTCTATGTCGAAGGTCGGGTCGGCCTCGGCGAAGCCTTTTTCCTGGGCGTCCCTGAGGGCGTCGGGGAAGGGCATGTTGTTTTCCCGCATCATGGTGAGGATGAAGTTGGTGGTCCCGTTCAGGATCCCCATGATGGAACGCATCCGGTTCCCCGCCAGGCCGTGGCGCAGGGCCAGTATGCAGGGGATGCCGCCGCCCACCGCCGCCTCGAAGCCGATGCGCCCCGGGCCGGCATTGGCCTCCCTGAATATATCCTTACCTTCCTCGGCCAGGAGCTTCTTGTTGGCGGTGACGACGCCCTTGCCGTTTTTCAGCGCTTCCATGATGATGGATTTCGCCGGCTCGATGCCGCCGATCAGCTCCGCCACGATGTCGATCGATTTGTCCTTCACGATCTCCTTCCAGTCGGCAACGAACGCCGCGCCGGGGGCGGTTTTCTTCACGTGGTCGGCCCTGGCGTCGCAGACCGCCCTGACGGCAATGTCGATGCCGGTCCGCCGCGCTATCACCCCGGCGTTTTTCTCGAGGAGGTTGTAAAGGCCGCCTCCCACGGTGCCGAAGCCGATGATGGCGATGTTCAGTTTCTTCATGGAATAGGTCCTTGCCTGAATTGTCTGCTTTTGTCATAAACCGGGCGCGGTTTTTGTCAATAGATTATTTGTTACAAGTCCGCTACGGTGAGAAGTTACATCATATTTCTACCCCCCGGCCCCCGTAGGGGGCGACCTCACCCCGCCTCAGGCGCGCCCTCTCCTTACTAAGGAGAGGGCTCCCGAATTGGTAGTATTATCCGGATATGAATATTTTCAATTCCCCCTTCTCCATTTTATGGAGAGGGGGTTAGGGTGTGAGGGCGAACAAGCGGCGAGGGGCCGGGGGTGAGGATGACATTCGGAAGTGCGCGCTTAACGGGGAGGGCATTATTTATCCTTGACTTTTTAATGTTCGGTCGGTATTGATAATTGCGTGGCATAATTCATGTTTCAACGAATGGAGGAAACTATGAAACGAATGTCGTATCTGGCTCTGGCTGTGCTCCTGGTCGCCTGCCTCTGCTGTAAGAAGCAGGCAAAGGTCGAGCGCGAGGGTATCGTGAACTTCATGAACGGCACGGTTACCATCATTGACGGCGGGAAGAGGACGCCGGCGAAGGTGGGCGACGCGGTGAAGAAGGGAATGAAAATCGAGACCGGCGACAGGTCCTTCGTGGATATATTCTTTGACGAGAACGCGATAAAGATCCTCGAGAACAGCGTTGTGGAAATCAGCGATCTGGAGCTGAACGTGAATGAGGGTTCCGAAAAGACCGGGTTCCAGATCATGAAGGGGAAGGTCTTCGCCAAGGTGGCGCGTAAGCTGGCGAAGAACGACCGGTTCCAGGTCAGCACCCCGACCGCGACGGCGGGGGTGCGCGGCACCGAGTTCCTTGTCGCCGAGGTTGACGGAAAGGGCCTGGTGGCCTGCCTCAAGGGAACGGTGGAGGTGAAGAACGAGGCATCGCCTGACAAGGGGTCCGTTGATGTAACCGATAAAAAGGAAGTCACGGTCGAGAAGGACAAGGAGATGGTCGTCAAGGACCTTTCGGCGGAAAACAGGCGGTTGATGGAGGACATCTCAAAGAACTTCCGGGACATGAAGCAGGACATCCGCGAGCGCTTTGAAAAGAAGCGCGAAGAGATCAGGAAGGCCGTCGAGGACCAGCGGCAGAAGAACATTGAATCGGTGGAACGCCAGAAGGCGAAAGACCGGGAGAACGTGGAAAATCAGAAAGCCAGGGACAGGGAAAACGTGGACCGCCTGAAGGGAATATCGGAAAAGACCGGCACCGAGGCAAAGGAGGGCGTCGAGAGGCAGCAGCAGGAATCGCAGCAGAAGCTTGAAGGCGTGAAACCGAACATCAAGAAATTCAAGAGCTCCGTGGACTGATAACGGGCATCATTCATGACGCAGGCGCGGTTTCTGAACCGCGCCTGTATGCCGCCAGAGAGGCCTCCGATGAGGCCTTTTTCTGTTAGCAGGGGGTTTTAACCCCCTGCACGCTGTCAGCCTATAATCTCCTTTCTGTTAGCCTATAATCTCCTTTATCTTCCGCGACAGCTCCTCGGCGGAGTAGGGCTTCTGGACAAAGCCCCGAATGCCCTTTTCCCGGGAACGGGCCATGTGATCGTCCTCCATCAGGCCGGACGTGAGCAGGGCGCGTATCCCCGGGTTTATCTCCTTCATCCTGTCATAGGCCTCAAGGCCGGACATTCCGGGCATTGACAGGTCCAGGATGACGGCGCTGATGCGCCCGTTCTCCGCGCGGTACAGGTCGATGCCCTCCGCGGCGTTTTTCGCGGTCAGCACCTCGTAGCCGAACTGGCCCAGCATGCCCTTCGCGACCCGCAGGATGGCCTCCTCGTCATCGACCACCAGGATGAGCCCCCTGCCCTGTACGATGCCGTTCCTCTTCTCAGCCGCCGTCACCCCCGCCGCTTCGCTCAACCGCGGAATGTAGATGGTAAAGGTGGAGCCCTTTCCCGGTTCAGAGTACACGTCGATGAAGCCCTGGTGCTGCTTGATGATCCCGTAGGCCATGGCGAGGCCCAGGCCGGTGCCGGAATCCTTCTGCTTGGTGGTGAAGAAGGGCTCGAAGATGCGCTTTTTCGTGTCGGGGTCCATCCCCACGCCGGTATCGCACACCTGTATCCTGACGTAGCCGGCGCCGGGCTCCGCTTCCGGATGGACGGCGCAGAATTCACTGCCGCATTGGAACGGCCCCGCGAGGACGCGGAGCGTTCCTCCCGCCTTGTCCCCCTCCGGGCGCATGGTGGTCATGGCCTGGGAGGCGTTCAGGCAGAGATTTATGAGGACCTGCTCGACCTGCGTGGCGTCGGCATGGATGAGCATCTCCTTCTCCCCGATCCGGAAGTCGAGCCTGACCGATTTCGGGAAGCTGCCCCTGCAGATTTTCAGCACGTTGGTGAGGGCCCTGTTGACGTCAACCGGGGCCAGGTTCAGCTCCTTTTTGCGGGAAAGGGTCAGGAGCCTCCGGGTCAGGTCTGCCGCGCGGCGGGTGGAATCAAGGGCGGTGTCGAGGTAATTCCGTATCGCCTCCCCCTGACTGAGCTCCTCTTTTTTCAGGAGGATGCTGACCAGGTCCAGGCTTCCCATGATGCCGCCCAGCATGTTGTTGAAATCGTGGGCGAGGCCGCCGGCGAGTGTCCCCACGGCCTCCATCTTCTGCGCCTGGACCAGCTGGTTCTGGACGCGCTCCCGCTCGGCCTCGGCCTCCTTGCGGTCGTGGATATCGGTGATGATGCCGTTGATGCCCTGGAACTCGCCGTTGACGATTATGGCGTTGCTGTAGCTCATGACCCACCGGGTCTGCCCGGACCTGGTCACGATGCGGTATTCCAGCGGCATCCGTATGTTCTCGGAAAGTTCGACAAACCGCCTGGTTATGACAGGTATGTCCTCGGGATGTATGAAGGATAGAAAATTCTTTCCCAGGAGCTCCGCCGGCGTGAATTCGGCAACGCGCGTGATGGCATGGGTGATATAGGTGAAGTACCCGGCGGCATCGACCGAAAATATGACCTCGTTGATGTTCTCCACCAGGTTCCGGTATTGCTCCTCGCTCTGGCGCAGGGCCTCTTCCATTTCCACCTGCATGGTTATGTCGGTGCAGAAGCCCTCCACGCCCACCGTCCTGCCGCCCTCGTCGCGCAGTATCACGTTGCGCTGCTCGATCCACCGGAGTTCGCCCGACTTGTGGATGATGGGATACCTGATGGCGTCGACGGAGTTCCCCTTCTCCAGGTTCTTCCAGTACGACTTGAGGGTGTCCTTCCATTCGTCGGGGACCAGCTTTTTAAACAGGTTCCTGCCGGTGGCGGTCTCCTCCAGGGTGTACCCGGTCAGGTTTACGGACCCCGGGCTCGCGAATTCCATCAGCCCCGTCGTGAGGTTGAGCCTGAATATGACCGCCGGCGCGTTCTCGACGATGCGCCTGATGAAGGTCTCCTTCGCGCTCAGCTCCTGCTCCGAGCGCACCAGTTCCTCGTTCTGAGCCTCGAATTCCTCGTTGGTGGCCTGCAGTTCCTCCATGGCGGCCTCGAGCTCTTCCAGCGTGGCGGACTGCTCCTCCTTGGCCTGCCGCTCGTTCTGCAATGACCTGTTCAGGTTTATGATGAGATACCCGACGGGGATGCCGATGCTCAGCGAGATGAAGCCGCTGTTGACGATGAACATGGTCCAGCTGCCGAAGCTCATCTGCCGGACGGCGTTCCATGCCGCGCTGCTGTCCGGCATGAATCGGTAGAGCGTTATAAGCATCAGCGCGTTGAAGGCGGTGGATGCAATGGCCGCGCGGGTCCCGAAGAAAATCGAGGCCATGGCCACGCACAGTATCATCCAGGCGACCCGGGCATAGTTCGGTCCCAGATATATGACAAAGGAGATGGTCAGCATGTAGAGCATGGCGAGCCAGATGATGCTGCTGATCCGGTAGCCGATGGACGGGACCATGACGCGTATGAGCAGGGCGATCCATAACACGATATCAAGAGCGCTGAGCAGGAAATACCTTTCGCTGAAGAAAAACGGGAAGCTGACGGCGTAGCTGACGGGCAGGGCGATGACGTATATCAGGGCGAGGATGTCTATTAATCTGATCCTCAGCGCGGTCAGGTCAAGGGGGCTGTCGGCGGGCCTTTTGAAGCGCTCTAACATCGGGGGAACCTCCCCTCAATGACCGCGAAATGCCGTTGTGCGGGCAGGGCGCTGTCATGGTGGCCCCGGGCGCACCCTGCCGCGTGCCGTGAAACCGCGCTATGGTTACCCGACATAACCCGGATTCTGCTCTTTATGTTTCTCATACCTTATGCTGAATGCAAGTGTAAAAGGAAATCAGATGAAAGGCAACCATATTTCTTAAAAAAGTAATTGATCGCCCGCCGTCTTGCGGTATAGTGATTGACATAACCGGCCGCTGCCGTGCATTGAAGTGACTCTCTCTGACAGGCGGATGTCATCAGCATGAAAAACATCGGAATCATATCGACCCGTATTTCCGGGACCGACGGCGTGAGCCACGAGATTGAAAAATGGGCCTGGGCCCTTGAGCGGAACGGCTTTTCCTGCTTCTACTGCGCCGGCGAAGTGGACCGGCCCGGGGAACGGTGCATGGTCGTAGACGAGGCCCACTTCAAGCATCCTGACATCGCGGCGATAAACCGGAGCGTGTTCGGGAGCCATGTCAGGAAGAGGGAGGTCACGCGGCTGATACATGCCATGACCGCCCATCTCAGGCAGGAACTGGCGCGCTTCATCCAGACCTTCGACATTGACTGCGTCATCGCGGAAAACACCCTGGCCATCCCGATGAACATCCCCCTGGGGGTCGCCATGACGGAGCTCGTCGCCGAGACCGGTATCCCCGCGGTGGCCCACCACCATGATTTCGCGTGGGAGCGGGAGCGGTACCTGGTCAACGCCGCCGGCGATTTCATCCAGATGAGCTTTCCCCCGGTGCTGCCGTCGGTGCATCACGTGGTGATCAACTCACTGGCGCAGGCCTCCCTGGCCCACCGGCGCGGCGTGACCAGCACGGTCATACCCAACACCTTCGATTACGGTAATCCGCCGGCGGCGCCCGATACCGCGGTCGTTGAGAGCCTCCGCCGGGAGGCCGGCGTCGGGCCCGGTGAGCTCCTGGTGCTGCAGCCGACCAGGGTCGTCCCGCGGAAATGCATCGAGCGCGCCGTTGACCTGGTGGGCGGCCTTGCCGGCGCCGGGAAGAGGCTCGTCATTTCGCACCCCTCCGGCGACGAGGGGGACGAGTATGAGCGGCGCCTCAGGGAGTACGCGGAAATGCGCGGCGTGACCCTGGCCTTCATAGACCACATCGTGTCCCCGGGCAGGGCGGCCTCAAAGGACCGTCCCTATACCATCGGGGACGTGTACCGGGCAGCAGACCTGGTGACCTATCCATCCTCCTACGAGGGTTTCGGGAACGCCTTCCTGGAAACCGTGTATTTCGGGAAGCCCATCGTGATGAACCGCTACCCGGTCTTCATCGCGGACATCGAGCCGAAAGGCTTCGACCTCTGCCTCATCAACGGCATGGTGACCGGCGCAACGATTCGCGAGGTCGAGGGGCTCCTTGCCGATGCCGGTTCGCGCGCAAGAAGGGCGGAGCACAATTACCGCGTCGCGAAAGAGAATTTTTCCTATGAAAAGCTGGAGGAGCTCCTGCTGGGGGTGATGCGCGGCCTCAGACCTCTATCTCCCGGCAGATGATCATGGAGGAGTTTTCCTCTTCGGGCCTGACGCGGAAGATGACGCCGTGCCGGTCCGCGATGAGGCTCCGCGCCTGCAGGAAATCCCGGAATTCCGATTTCACGCCGCACACCTTAACGATGACCGCGCCCGACAGCGCGGCCCCGCGCACGTACAGTTCGTTGTCGCGCCTGAATTTCTCCTCCACGGTCTCTTCTTTTCTCGGGGAAAACACCGGTGAAAAGATGATGCGCGCGCCGTTATCGCGCATGAAATGGAAACCCTCGTCGTCGAACACGTCGGCGCAGATGATCACCCCGAAGGTCACGCCGTGGGCCTCGAAGACCCGGTACGAGTCACCCGGCGTTATCCGCGCCTTTTCCGGGGCGTAGAGGTTTTTCTTCCGGTAACTGCCCAGGAGCTTCCCTTCCCGGAACACGAAGGCGGTGTTGTATACCACGCCGTCGCCGAGCTCCGGCATGGTGCCGCCGATGACCACGGCGGAGAGCTCCCGGGAAAGGGTCTCGATGCGGCAGAGCTGGCGTGCCTGGTTATGGGGGGTCTGCACCTGGGTCCCCAGGGACGTGTTTACGAAAAAATACTCCGGAAAGCAGATGAAGTGCGGCCGGAAGCGACGCATCGCGTCCGCTTCATCATGGGTCACGGGAACGCCCAGCTGTTTCTGGCAGAGGACCACGCGGAATTTCATGGGCGCATTATGCGCCTCTTTCCGCGGGGGGCAACCTTTTTTTGCGGTCCCGGTATCGGGCGGCCTGTTTCTATTTGCCGCCGAGCCTTTTTTTCAGGGCTTCTTCGCGCTTTTTCTGGAGGTCTTCCTTCTTTTCTTTCCTTTTTGCGGCTGCTTCTTTCTGCTTTTCGCGGAGCTTTTCGAACAGGTTGTTTTTTTTCTCAGGGCGCAGCTCGGTACGGTTTTCTTTTTTTTCTTTGATTTTTTCGGCCCGTTCCTTCTTTTTTTCCCGGCGCTTTTCATCGATCTCCTTTTGCTTCTCGCGGAGCCTGTCGAACAGCGACGGTTTACCCTGCTGCGCCTGGCGCTTTTCCATGAAGCGCGCCCTGATCCGGGCGCCTTCCTGCTTTTTCTTTTCGAAGAACTTCTTGATCCGCTCGTCCCTCTGCTTTTCCATCATTTCGTAGCGGTCCTGCCTCATCTGGAGCACCTTCATGCGGAATTCCTTCCGGAGTCCCGGATTCAGCCGGTCGACGACGGCATGGTCGATGCGGTTCAGGTCGTCGCGCAGTTTTTGCATGCGGGCCGCGTTGATGGCGGCGACGGCGATCTTCCTGTTCTTTATGATCTCGCGGACCTGGTCCCGCTTGATCTCGGCGCGGCTGTTCTCGCCGACAAGGTTGGTGACCTCGCTGACCACCCTGCCGCCCTGGACCGGGTTGACCTTGACCGTGCCGGAAAGGACGTCCGTGTCGGAAGAGTTCGCGTCGGTGCTCACCCGGAAGCTGGTCCCCCGCACCGCGACGACCATCGTCGGCGTGCTGACGCTGAAGGATTCATTCTCCTTCAGCTTCGAGACCGTGTTGAATACCGATCCCTTCTGGAGGGACAGATCGGTCGATTTTTTCATGCCGGCGATGACGGAGTCGACGCGGACCGTGGTGTTTTCGTTTATCCTGACCAGGGCGGTCTGATTGTACACCAGATCCACCGAAGAGATGCCGGCGGTCACTATGGTCTCGCCTGCCGCAACGGGAGCGCCGATTTCGGCTGCACGGGTTCCGCCGCCTCCCTGGATCGATACGGTGCCTATGTAGTTCTGGATGACCAGGGTATTGGCACCCTCCTCGGATTTTCCGCAGCCGAGCAGGGCGGCGAGTATCGCAGGGGTGAAGAACATCAACGCTTTTTTCATTTCATTTTCCTCGCAATCGGTATGTGATGTTTATTTTCCCGAACAGGGTAGCGATGGGATTAAAAAACGGAATCCGATTAATGTCAAGGAAGAAACGGGGGATGCTCAACGGGCAGGTTATATGGTGAAGGACGCATTTCCCCGGCCGCTGTAATGCAACAGCCGGGGTGGATCACAGCTTTTTCAGAACAATGACGGTCGCATCGTCTCTCAGGAGGTTCAGGCCGCCGGTAAAATCCGCGAGGCCGGCAACAAGATGGTCCAGGACAGCTGACGCGCTGCCTGCCGGTGCTCCGGCAAGGATCGATCGAAGCCGCTCATCTCCCAGTATGGCCCCGCTTTCGTCGGCCGCCTCGATGACGCCATCCGAATACAGGACGATGCAGTCGCCGGGTGAGCAGTCGAAGGAGACGGTCTCGTATTCCCGGTGGTCCGGGAACATGCCGATGAAGAAGCCGCTGTTGTTTACGATCCTGTCCGCTGACGCACCTCTCTTCAGCAGGAGCTGCGGATGGTTTGCGTTGGCGTATTCGACCCGCCCCCCCGACAGCCGCAGCAGTATTCCGGTAAGGTAGAAGCCTGACATTCCTATTTCATGGTATAATTCATGATTGGACCGGTCGAATACACCGCCGAGACCGGGTCCCGTGCGCTTCTTGAAGTTGCGGAATATGATTGATTTTGCTATCATGGTGACAAGAGCCGATGCGATGCCGTGGCCTGAAACATCGAAGATGCCGACGCCCGCAAGCCTGCCGTCCAGGACATAAAAATCGTAGAAGTCGCTGGAAACTCCGGCCATGGGATGCAGGAAATACGACAGCTCCCATTCATCGGAGACAGGGGCTTCTGAAGGAAGAAACGTCCTCTGGACATTGACCGCCATGTTCAGGTCCCGCTGCGCGACCTCCTGCGCCGCGAGGAGCTTGCCGTTTGCGGCGGTCAGCTCCAGGTTCGCCTGCGCGAGCTTTGCCTCCCGGTCGCGGATCACATCGAGGAGGTACTCGATGGTCCAGGCGCGTTGCCGCACGATGGAAAAACCGATGAGAATGATGGAAGCCGTCAGGATCAGGGAAACTGATTCTCCCTTTGTCGATGACCCCAGGAGGGTCATGATGTTTACTGTCACCAGGAGTGCCGGCACGGTGAGAACCAGGACGGAGAATATCCAGATATTTCTTTTCCGCGCGGGAGGGTCTTTTTCCTTGACGCAGGAGAGGCCGATGATGACAAGGCCGGCGAGGAACGTGGCAATCAGGTTGGCGCTGTACAGCGCGTACAGGGCGTCCGGTTTTCTTGTCAGCGCGAAATTGGTCACGGCTACGGTGGCCCGGTACCGTTCGAGCAAGGCCGGATCCATGAGAATGAAAATATTGTGTCCGATGATGATCGCCGGCGGCATGAAGAGGAGATACTCGACGGGTCGTATGGAGTAGTCGGAGCGGTAAATGGCCCGCGAGAAGAAATAGAACATGGTCCCAAGGAGCGACCCGGGCATCATCTGGAACAGTATCAGTTCCGCGACGGAGATGCCGAACGAAATGTACACTGCGGCCGGGGCCAGCCAGCCGATGAGGAGAAACAGATACAGTGAAAAGAGCTGGTTTACCCTGCTGCGGCGGTTGTGGAAATAGACCGTTAAGGATATGGCCCCCACCAGGATGATGGAGACCGCGCTGACCAGAAAGATGGTCAGATTCTGCTGCGTAAGGTGTATGTTCATCGGTTTCTCGAAAAATGGTCAAACATGAACGACGGGGCCCGCCGTGAAAAGGCACCGTAAACCCGCTGTGCGCATAAAGCTTTCATGTATCCGTCCATGATGCTATACCAATCATAAAAGAGTTCAAGTAAAAAATAATATGCGGAAGCCGTCCCGATGGCCGATAGGGAGGAACAATGGCAGGGATGGTTGCCGCGCGTTATTGCGCAATTATTGCGTATGCACTGTTAACCATGGCCGCCAATGATAAGTGATAGAACGAAGAAGCATCCTGGCCGGCAGAGAAGGCGAGGATCAGCATCCTCGCCTTCATCTGTAAGAGTCTCGCGCCGGTTCGGTTTTGGTCAGAAGGATTTACGCCCGGAGGCCCCTCCTCCTCATGCGCCTCGTGGCTAGTATGAGCCCCAGGGGCAGCGCCATCATGGCGAAGAGTCCCGTGACCTCGGACGCGTGACCGGCGTCGGTGCCGCGGTATGGGGCCGCCGACGCGACGGAGCCGCAGCCGGTCTTGCCGCCGTTCAGGAGATGGTTATCGGCGTCCTCGTTGCTGCCGATCATCTTACAGGTCGAGCCTTCGCCCGCGGTGTTTGTTGCCGTGAAGTCAAGCTTCGCCGGGTGTTCTGCGTCGATCACGATGAAATTATAACCGTTGCCCACGACCCCGAGGGATAGCCGCCGGATGGTCTGTTCGGCCGGTTTTTTTTCCTCGATCTCTTTTCTCAATGTTTCATTGACGCCGCGCAGCTCCCTCGTCTGCTCGAGGACCTTATACTCCAGTTCGGTATTCATTTTCTGAAGCTCGCGCTTCATGTGGCTGAGCGTAAGATGTGTCCGGACCCGGACCAGCAGCTCCTCGACGTCAATGGGTTTGCGATGTAATCCGACGCGCCGCACTGGACCCCCTTCACCTTATCGAAGATCCCTGACGCAGCCGTTATAAATATAACCGGTATACCCATCGACGCCGGATCCGACTTGATGCGCTTGCATATCTCGAACCCGTTTTCGCCGGGCATCATGACGTCAAGCGGTATCAGATCGACCGCCTCGCTGCCGATTGTTTTCAGCGACTCCGCGCCGTTCGCTGCGGTGACCGGGCCATAATCCTTGCGCGACAGGAATTCTTTGACCAGGTTGCGGCTTTCGATTTCGTCATCCACGCACAGGATTTTTTTCTTTTCTGCTGGTTCCGTCATGGCAACTCCCTGAGAATTTCAAAAACCTCACCCTGGAGTTTTCAGGTGGAATTTCTGCTTCCCGGAATCTGCGGACCGTGTCGCCGGCTGTTTATCGCAGTTGCAATATATGGAGGTGCCGGGGCTAAATCATCCATAAAATCAGGAGCAGACGAAATACAACAGTCGTTGTGTGACGCTTTGAGCGGGCAGCCGGTACGGTGCGGACGCGACCGCGGTGCGTTCAAGCAAACATCAGGCGCTTCGGTCCATGCCGGTCCGGGGGTGTCCTGGTTATTCCTGGAACGGCCTCCCGACGATGCCGGCGACCCTCTTGACCACCGTATCGCGGTCATAGGGCTTCTTAATGTATCCGTTTACTCCAAGCTTCAGAAGCTCCGTGACCATTTCCTTCTCGCCATGCGCTGTTACCATGATAATGCGCGACGATTGAAGTATGGGCTTGATCCGCTTTATTGTTTCTATCCCGTCCATGAGGGGCATTTCCATGTCGATGAAAATAAAATCGGGGGCCATTTTTGAAGCCGTGATTTTATTGATGGCGATTTCACCGTTGTCAGCCTCGTCAATGATCTTGAACTGGAGTGACAGCAATATGCGCTTCAATATTTCCCGTGCCGTCAGTGAATCGTCAATGAGAAAAACAGTATAGGGGGTGCCGTTGGGTTTGTGGCCTATGGGAAAGGTGCTCATTTGTCGTGCTCCTCTGGATCATAAGATCAATGCCGGCTGTTTCTGTATGAACAAGGAACAAGGTAACACCAGTAAACCAGAATATCAAGAAATTTTTCCGGGTGACCTGAAAAGAGCAGTTCCTATTAATATTGACATTTTCCCGCTATTTCAGTATATCTTATAATATCTAAATCAATTGTTGACGGGCCGTTCAGCCGGAAGTTCTTTACTTCAATATCGGCCAGGAAAACAGCTTGCCGGCGGCGTCTGTAGCGTATACAGAAATAAGGCGGCGGCGTGCGCAAGAGGGGATGGGCGGACATTATCCGAAGAGCAAGCCATGGCAGTACATATGAATACAGAAACAAATGACCGGGAGGTCTCCATGGGCATGAAGACGATCCTTGTGGTCGACGACGAACCGGACATATGCTCCGAACTAAGCCTTTACCTGACACGTAAAGGGTATCAGGTCGTAACCGCGCCAAACGGGAAAGAAGCCCTCGCGGTATATAAAAAGCTCAAGCCTGACATCGTCATATCCGACTACAAAATGCCGGTCATGAACGGATTTGACCTGCTCCTGAACATTAAAAGAACCAATAAGTCGGCGGCGGTGATTCTTATGAGCGCTGTGGTTGACCTTGATCCATTTATCATGACTAAAAACAGCGCGGCCTATGAATTCATTCACAAACCTGTTGATTTAAATGAATTATTAACAATAATACAAAAAAAAATCCCCGATTGACGAACCTGAAATAACGTGCGCGCAATGCCGTGCTGTTTCAGCCGGCCGTCAGAAGGGGTTGTCATTACGATTTTTCATGGTTTTTGATTACCTGGATAACCTCCCGTATGCGGGCGAATTTACAGCGGGCCGGACAGGGGCCCAGTTCATCTTCCCTGAGGCAGAGACCCGGGCATTCAGGGCCCCCGGTTTTGGTGTCCGGATATATGGGCCCTGTAGAAAGATCGGCGAACAGGCCGGCCTGGATTGCTAGGGTTGTCCTGCATGAGTGATTGAAGAGAAACAGGCCCGGCCGGGTATCGTCAAAGCTCGCCTGGTATCCGACAATCGTTATGCCTCTGTCCCTGAGAAAATCGGACCGCGCTGCCCATGAATGATTGCAGCAGGTGCATGTTTTAAACATCTTGCTCCTCCCGGCGCTTAGTGTTTGCTCTTTCTCTGCCGGTAATATACTGAAAATACCTGGCACAGGACGAAAAAAAATATTAACAGTTGCCGGAAAATCCTCAGGTTTCCATCAAGCGTCCGGCCCGTGGTGTTTCCGGGGCCCTGATATTGACTTTGACCAAATTTTTGTATAGATTGATGTTACACGCCTGTTATTCGCCGTGACGGCGCGTTCTTGTCTCCCCGGGGCTGCGGCGCGTGTCCCGCCGCAGGCCATGCGAGCGCATTTCAGGCGGGCCTGTGGTCCGTGTTCGATGAACGAATACAATCAGGGAGGGGCGGTCCGGAAATGAGCATTCGGTGTAACGTGTTTCACTCTCCCGGCATCAAGACCTACGGAGCGGGCTTCTTCGTGGCCTGGACCTGTTGTGTGGCTGCGTCCCTGGCGCTGAACTTCGCCCACCAAAGAAAAGAAATACTCCAGCTGGCCCGCATAAGGGCCGAGCTCGCGATCAATAAAGACATGGTGTACCGGAAATGGGCGGCGTCTAAGGGGGGCGTGTATGTCCCCGCTTCGACCACGCCTTCAAACCCCTATCTCAAGGTCCCGGGCTGGGATCTGTCAGCTCCCGGGCACTACCTCACCCTGGTGAATCCCGCGTACATGACCCGTCAGGTAAACGAGATGGCGAAGGAAGCGGGGCTCGATGTGGGCCATATCACAAGCCTCAGGCCGCTCCGTCCCGAGAACCTTCCCGACGCCTGGGAGAGAACGGCCCTGCTGGGCTTCGAAGCGGGGAAGAAGGAGTCGTCCGGTCTTGATTATATATCCGGCGCCGAATATTTTCGTCTGATGAGGCCCTTTCTGGTCGAAGCGAGCTGTCTCAAATGCCACGCTTCGCAGGGGTACCGGGTTGGTGAAATCAGGGGCGGCATCAGCTCTTCGGTTCCCATGGCCCCCCTGTACGCGGTCGAGAAGCGCGTCCGCACGCGGCTGTCCCTTGCCCACGGCTTCATCTGGCTCGTGGGGCTGGCCGGGATCGTCTTCGCCATCGGCCGTCTGTCCGCCCGCGTGAGGCAGGCCAGGTCGGCGGAGCTCCGGGCGGACCGGGAGCGCGAAAAATCCGAACGCTATCTCGCCATTGCGGCTGAAATCATCCTCGCCCTCGACCCTGACGGGAAGGTCGCATTGCTGAACGAGAGCGGGTATCGCCTGCTGGGACATGAGACGGGGACGCTTGACGGAAAGGACTGGTTTGCCGCGTGCCTGCCGGAAGCATCGCGGCGGGAAACGGCGGATTATTTCGGCAAACTGAGACGGGGGGAGACCGATGAAATGGTCCGCGAGGGCCCCGTCGTGACGAACGAGGGGGCGGTACGGCAGGTCCTCTGGCGCACTGTCGCGCTCCGGGACGGCGACGGCGGTTTCGCCGGGACCCTGAGCTCGGGAACGGACATCACCGAGCGCAGGCAGGCGGAGGAAGCGATCAGCGAAAGCGAAAAACGGTTCCGCTCCCTATTTGAGAACATGCTGGAAGGGTTCGCCTACTGTAAAATGCTGTATGACGGCGGCGTCCCGGTCGATTTCATCTATCTTGAAGTGAACGCCGCCTTTAAGACGCTCACGGGGCTGAAAGACGTCACGGGGAAAAAGGCGTCCCATGTCATTCCGGGCGTACGCGATTCCGACCCGGAACTGTTTGAGATCTAGGGCAGGGTGGCCCGCACGGGCACTCCGGAGTCCTTTGAACTGTACCTCAAAGCCCTCGACATGTGGCTGGCCATATCCGTATACAGCCCCGGAAAGGAACATTTCGTGGCCGTCTTCGATGTGATTACCGAGCGCAAACGCGCCGAGGAAAACATCCGGTCGCTTCTTTCCGAAAAGGAGATCCTCCTCAAAGAGGTACACCACCGCGTCAAGAACAACATGGCCATGATCGGGGGGCTCCTTGCGCTCCAGGCGACGCGGCTTTCGGACCCCGGGGCGGTCAAGGCCCTGCAGGAGTCCTCCGGCCGCGTGAACGGCATGGCCATGATGTACGATCTGCTGTATCAATCGCGCGATTTCAGGTACGTCAAGGCGCGGGAGTATATCGGCCAGATCGTGTGCGGGATCGCACAATCGCTGCCCCCGGTCCCGGGTGTGAAGGTGGAACAGCGGGTCGAAGACTTCATCATGGACTCAAGGGTCCTTTTCCCGATCGGTATTATAATAAATGAGCTTGTCACCAACGCGTACAAGTACGCCTTCCCTGAAGGGAGAACGGGAACGATCACCGTCTCGATGTCGCGGCTCCCGGATAATCACGTCAGGCTGTCCGTCCTCGATGACGGCATCGGCGTCCCGGAATCGTTTGATTGTAACGGCCAGACAGGCTTTGGCATGAAAATGGTGGGCCTGATGGCCAGACAGATTGAAGGGACGCTGGAATGCGTCCGGGGCAAAGGGACCGAGTTCCGGGTGGATTTTCAATACGGCGATTCGCTCCACGGCGGTACGGGGGACCCCCGGAATTCTCCCTTAAACGACTCCCGGGTCTCCCGTAGTGGGGGCTGATACGGGCAGAACGAAGTTAAAAAAGCCTTCCCTTGGGGAAGCTGTGGGGCTTCTGAGGCGGTCCGGAGTGGTGGCCCTCCTTGAGGAAGATGAAAATCCTCCCCTGATGGATTAAAGGATTTGGCAAGGCAAAACAACATGACCTGGCAGCTTGCAGTGTACCTTATCTCCATAATCAGTTCCGTCATTGTCATGGCGGTCATCGCCTGATATTCCCGGCGCCGTCGCCATGACCTTCCTGCTGCAGGCGTATTCGGCTTGATAGCCGTATTCGTCGGTCTGCTGTCGCTGTTTCAGGGGCTCTCCATGGCGGGCCCCACGGTGGAATGGGCCCGCTTATGGTTCAACATGCGCTTCTTCTGCGTTTCGGCATCGTCGGTACTCTGGTTCATTTTCGTCTTGCAGTATACAGGGATGTCCAGGGCCCTCACGAAAACACGCATGGCTTTGCTTTTCGCTGTTCCGGCCGCAGTCCAGGCGATGCTCTGGACCAACCCGCTGCACGGGCTCTGGCTGGTCCGCGACGTGATGTTCATCAGGACGGGGCCTTTTTTCGTTCCGGAGCATTCGGTGCGGGTATTGGGCCCTTTTAATTATGTCCATGTCCTCTATTCATATTTTATGCTGATCGCGGGGCTCGTGATTCTCATGGTGATGGCGGCACGGATGGGGCACGGTCAACGCCGTCAGGCGGCGTGGATCGGCGGGGGTACGCTTGTCATGGTCGTCGGCGCTCTGTTCCCCACAATTAACCTGCTGCCGGGGATGCGGTTGAATCCCCTGCCGCCGGCTTATGCCATCGGCTCGGTCATGATGGCCTGGGGGATTTTCCGCCACCGGTGGTTTGCCGACCGGCCCGGGATTGGCCGTAACGGACCGGCGCCCCTGAAGCTCATCGGCCTCTTCATCGCGCTGACCGCCGGCATTCTGTCGGCCGGGTTTATTCTGTACCGACAGTACGTCATCCAGCACCGAAACCAGGCGGAGCTCCAGCTCTCATCGATTGCAGAATTGAAGGTCAATGAGCTGGACCAGTGGCGCCGGGAGCGTCTCGGCGACGGAGCGGCGCATTTCTGCAATAGCCTCTTCAACGGCCTGGCCCGTGCATGCCTCTCGGGTCCCGATGACGCGGCCCCCTGCCGGCAGGCCTATTACTGGCTCGGCATGGTGCGGACCGCATACCGGTACGACTCGATATTGCTTGTGGACGCCCGGGGCGCCCTCCGCCTGTGTTCGGCGGGCGGCGGCGGGTCGATCGTCCGCGCCCCGGAATGGCGATACCTTGATGACGCGCGGCGTTCCGGGAAAGCGGTCATGTCAGACTTCCACCGTGATGGGCCCGGCAGGCCGGTCCATCTGTCCGTGGTCGTGCCCCTCTTGGACATGACCGGCGGAGGGGGGCCTTTCGGGTTTGTCGTCATGGTCATCGACCCCGACGCCTACCTGTACCCGCTGATGAAGCTGTGGCCCGTGCCGAGCCGGACCGCGGAGACCCTCCTGGTGCGCCGGGAGGGAAATGACGCGCTTTTTTTGAACGAGCTCAGGTTCCGGAAAAACAGCGCCTTGAATCTGAGGATCCCCCTTTCGAAAACCATGGTCCCGGCCGTCATGGCGGTCCTTGGGAAGGAAGGCGTCGTGGACGGCGTCGACTACCGCGGCGTGCCGGTCATCGCCGCCCTGAAGGCGGTTCCCGGGTCCACCTGGTCCCTGGTTGCGCGCGTCGACGCAGAGGAGGTGTACGCGCCGGTTCGCGAACGCTTCTGGTTCATGGTGGCCGTCATGGCGGGGCTCGTCATCGCCGCGGGGGCCGTTACCTTGGACCTCTGGCGGCGGAGGGAACAGGCGCATGAACGCGCCAGCGCGGCGTTCCGGGACATGGTCGAGCGGAGCCTGACCGAGGTTTACCTGTTTGACCCCCTGACCCTGCGCTTCACCTATGTCAACTTTGGCGCACGCCGCAACCTGGGCTATTCCATGGAGGAACTTGCGCGGCTGGGCCCGCCGGACATCAAGCCGGAATACACGGAAGATGGATTCCGCGCGAAAATCGCGCCGCTGGCCGCCGGAGAAATGGAGACGCTGGTGTTCCAGACCGTGCACCGTCGCAGGGACGGCTCCGAATATCCCGTTGAGGTCCATCTCCAGCTTATGGAGACCGGTGAGGGCCGGTTCTACCTCGCGCTGATCAACGACATCACAGAACGGGTGCGCGCGGAGAAGGCCCTGCGCGAGAGCGAAGAGAAATTTCGCGGCATATTCGAATATTCGACCGTAGGAATGTCCCTTACCGCCCCGGACGGAAGATTGCTTCTGGTAAACCGCGCCCTTGCCGACATGCTGGGCTGCACGGTGGAGAAGCTCCGTCGGACTACGTTCGTCGAACTCACGCACCCCGACGATCTCGCCGAAAGCAGGGAATGCATCCGCTGTCTTCTGGCCGGTGAACGGAAAGCCTACCGGATGGAGAAGAGATACATTCATAAAAACGGCAACGTCGTTTGGGCGGAAGTGAGCACGTATCTGTATCGCGATGCGGAAGGAATGCCGGAATACTTCATAACCAGCATCGTCAATATCACCGACCGCAAGCGGGCGGAGGACGCGATCGGGCGGCTGAATGAATCGCTGGAAAAACGCGTGCGGGAGCGCACGGCAGAGCTTGAGGAAGCAAACCGGGATATAGAGTCGTTCGCCTATTCCGTGTCCCACGACCTGCGCGCGCCGCTCCGCGCGATCGACGGGTTCAGCCAGGCCGCGCTGGAGGACTATGCGGACCGTCTTGACCCCAGGGGAAGGGACTACCTGGAGCGTATCAGGAAGGGGAGCCAGCGGATGGGCCGGCTCATCGACGACATCCTGCGGCTCTCTCGCGCCGGCCGGCAGGGGCTCGCCAGGGAGGAGGTGGACCTCAGCGCCATGGCGGGGTCCGTCCTGAGGGACCTGGCGCTCCGGGAGCCGGGGCGCATGGTGGAGACCGTCGTCAGGGAGGGCGTCGGCGCGGACGGCGATCCGGCGCTCCTCCGCATCGTGCTGGAGAACCTGCTGGGCAACGCCTGGAAATTCACCTCGAAGCGGGACGGCGCGCGCATCGAGTTCGGCGCCGCGGAGGGAGAGGAAGCCGGCGGCCGCGTCTTCTTCGTGCGTGACAACGGCGCCGGTTTCGACATGAAATACGCGGACCGGCTCTTCGCCCCGTTCCAGCGGCTCCACGGCGCCGATGAATTCGAGGGGAACGGCATCGGCCTTGCGCTGGTGAAGCGGATCATCGGCCGTCACGGGGGAAGGGTGTGGGCCGAGGGAGATGCGGGCAGGGGCGCGACGTTCTATTTTACGCTAGCATAAATTATTGCGGAGGACGGCATGATAAAAAAAATACTGCTCGTGGAAGACAACCCGGACGACGTGGAGCTGACGCGACGGGCCTTCGTGAAAAGCCGGCTGGCCAACGATCTTGTGGTGGCCGCCGACGGGGAGGCGGCGCTCGAGCTGCTCCAGGGGGAAAACAGGATCGCGCCCGCGCTGGTGCTCCTGGACCTGAAGCTCCCGAAGATCGACGGGCTGGAGGTCCTGCGGCGCATACGGGCCGACGAACGGACCATGCTCCTGCCGGTGGTGATCCTCACCTCGTCCAGGGAGGAAAGCGATTTGATGCGGGGGTACCAGAACGGCGCGAACAGCTATATCCGCAAACCGGTCGATTTCGAGCGGTTCGTGGAGGCGGTGGGGATTCTGGGCCTGTACTGGCTGGTGCTTAACGAGCCCCCGGTGCCGTGATTGAAACAACAACGGAGGAGGCCATGAAAAAACCGCTGAGGGTCCTGATCGTCGAGGATTCCGAAGAAGACGCCCTTCTCGTGGCGCGCATGCTGTCGCAGGGTTGGGGCGACGTGTCGTTCCGGCGGGTGAAGACCGCCGAAGAAATGCGCGCCGCCCTGGCAGAGGAGGAGTGGGACGCCGTCCTGTCCGACCACGCCATGCCGCGCTTTGATTCGCTGGGCGCTCTGGAGGTCCTGAAGGAAAGCGGGAAGGACGTCCCGTTCATTGTCGTGTCCGGTTCAATCGGCGATGAAACCGCGATCGCAGTAATGAAGGCTGGCGCCCACGACTACATCATGAAGGACGGCCTGAATCGCCTGAAGCCTGCCCTCGAACGGGAACTCGCCGACGCGGCCGACCGTCGCGAGAAAAAGAGGGCGGAAGAGCGGTTTGCGGAAAGCGAGGCACGGTACCGCACCCTCGTCGAGGAACAGTTCGAAGCGGTGTGCCGCTGGCTCCCGGACACCACCCTTACCTTCGTGAACCGGGCGTACTGCCGTCTGATGGGGAAATCGAAAGAAGAACTGGTGGGCATGAAATGGATCGCGTTCATCCCGGAAAACCGACGGGCGGAGGTGCTTGACACGTACGCGAAGGCCGCGGCGGCCAAGCGGACGGTAACGTACGTGCATGAGGTGGAAAGCGCCTCCGGCGTGCGCTGGTTCCGTTGGAACGATGTCCCCCTCTTCAACGGGGACGGGGCCCTTCTGGAGTTCCAGTCCGTCGGCCACGATGTCACGGAAGAGCGGAAGGTGCAGGAAAATCTGCTCCGCCAGCTCGACGAGCTCCGCAGCTGGCATGAGGTTATGCTGAACCGCGAAGAGAGGATCATTGAACTGAAACGAGAGATTAATGGCCTGCTCCGGGAGCTGGGCAGACCTGAAAAATACCATATTTGACGGCGCCGTCCCGCTCCGGCGGCATTGTTTCCTGACGATGAATCCAGGGAGGATGGAAACCCAGATGACTGACACGTCCTATGAAGGCGGCGGGTTGTCGCGGTGTAAAACGGTCGTTGCAATGATTCTGACCGCTGTTGTGTATTTTGCGGCAAGCAAGCTGTCGTTACTGCTGGCGGTCGGCGCTACCAACGTCACGTCGGTGTGGCCCCCTTCGGGCATCGCCCTGGCCGTCATACTGTTCCGGGGATACCGGATGGGGCCGGCTGTTTTTATCGGGGCCTTTTTCGCCAACGTTCTGGCATTGAAGGGCGCCGGGCTCGCGCCGGCTTATTATCTTTCAGCTTCAATCACAACCGCGATCGGCAACATGCTCGAGGGCCTGGCCGGGGCGTATCTGATCAGGCGCTTGACCGCGGACCATGAACCGTTTGATGCCGTAAAGAACCTTTTCGTCTTCATTGTTTTCGGGGGCCTCGCCAGCACCATGATCAGCGCAACGCTCGGCGTTGCCAGCTATTGTTCCGTTACGGGGGAATGGCCGCTATTTGTCCGCCTCTGGGTCACCTGGTGGCTGGGCGATGCATCGGGGATATTAATTGTTTCTCCGCTGATCATCATGCTGAAAAGAAAGCCGCCGAGGCCGGAAACCGGGGCGTCCTGGGCCGAGGCGGTCGGCGTGTTTGTTTTCTTGGCGGCGTCTTCCATGGCGATATTCTGGAAGAACTACCGGCTTGAGTACGTGATCATCCCGCCGCTCCTCTGGATCGCGTTGCGGTTCGGGAGGCTGTATTCAGCGCTGGCCGTTTTCCTCGTATCGGGTATCGCGGTTATCTGCACGGTCAGCGGCGCCGGTCCACTGGCCGAACCGGCATCGCGCAACTCCCTCATGTATCTCCAGACGTTCATAGGCGTGATTTCGATTATTACTCTTTGCCTGTCGGTGCTGACCCACGAGCGGAGCGAAGCGGACAAGGCGCGCCGGGCTTCGCAGAAACAGTTGTACTTTATTGTTGAATTTTTGCCTGACGCCACCTTCGCCATTGATAAAGACGGTAAAGTGATCGCCTGGAACCGGGCAATGGAAGAGCTGAGCGGGGTGTTAAAAAAGGACATGCTGGGAAAAGCCGATTACGGATACGCGGCACCCTCCTTCGGCGACCGACAACCCATACTGGTTGACCTGGTAATGAAAAGCAGCGACCCGGCCCGGTGCGAAGCCTATGACTATATTGAGAAAAGGGGGAACACGCTATTCGCCGAATGGTATAACCCGAAGATCAACCGCTACCTTTCCGGCGCAGCCTCGGCGCTTGTCGACAGCAAGGGGAACGTGTATGGCGCGATAGAATCAATACGGGACATCACGGACCGCAAAGTCGCCGAGCGCGACCTGCAACATTACAAGGAGCACCTTGAAGAGATCGTCAGGGAGAGAAGCGAAGAACTGGTCCGCGCCAACGAACAGCTTGTCAGACGCATAGAAGATCAGGACCGGGTCGAGATGGCCCTGGCCGAAAGCGAAAAAAAATACCGCGACCTGGTGGAAAGCGCGAACAGCGTAATCATGAGATGGAAGCCGGACGGAACGGTCACCTTTTTTAACGCCTATGCCCAGAAATTTTTCGGCTTCACCGAGGCGGAAATAATCGGCAGCAATGTCGTCGGCACCATCGTTCCGGCCGTGGAGTCTTCGGGAAGGGACCTCGCGGCGTTGATGAAAGATATAGAGCGGAGGCCGGATTTGTTCGCGTTCAATGAAAATGAAAACGTCAGGAAAAACGGCGAAAAGGTCTGGATCGCCTGGACGAACAAACCGGTCTACAATCAATCCGGGGACATGGTTGAAATCCTGTCCGTCGGCAATGACATTACCCCGCGGAAGACGATGGAGGAATCCTTGAAGAAGACCCTCAAGGAGCTGGCTGAGGCGAAGGAACGCGCGGAGGCCGCCGATCGCATCAAGTCGGCGTTTCTCGCGACCATGTCCCACGAACTGCGCACGCCGCTCAACTCGATCATAGGATTCACCGGCATCCTTCTGCAAAACCTCGCCGGCCCCCTCAACGACGAGCAGAAAAAACAGATGGGCATGGTGCGGGGCAGCGCGCAGCACCTTTTATCGCTCATCAACGACGTCCTTGACATTTCCAAGATTGAGGCGGGCCAGTTCGAGGTGCACGCGGAGCCCTTCGACCTGCGGGGCGTCATCGAAAAGGCCGCCGCCGTTATGAAGCCGGCGGCGGAGAAGAAGGGGGTGGCGCTGACCGTTGCGGTCGGCCCGGGAGTGGGAAGCATCATTGGCGACCGTCGGCGGGTGGAGCAGGTTCTGCTGAACCTCCTCAGCAACGCCGTCAAATTCACGGAACGGGGCTCCGTCGCGCTTTCGGCTGCCGTGGTTCCTGAATACCGGCCGCCCGGCGCGGACCCGGCGTCAAAGCCGGTGCCGGCGGTGCGGTGCACGGTCGCCGACACCGGCATCGGCATACGCCCCGAAGACCTGAAAGGGCTGTTCCAGCCGTTCCGCCAGATCGACACCGGCCTGGCGCGGAAGAACGAAGGCACGGGCCTGGGCCTTGCCATCTGCCGGCGACTGGCCGATTTAATGGGGGGAGAAATAATCGCGGAAAGCGCCCCGGGACAGGGCAGCACATTTGCATTTACGCTTCCATCGGGAGGTGCTTAACGCATGAAACGGACCATCCTTCTAATTGAAGACAATGAGCAGAACCGCTACCTGACGACATTTCTTCTGGAGAACCGGGGCTATGAAGTGGTGTCGGCCGAGGACGGACCGCAGGGCTTGGAAATAGCCGCGAAGCGGAAATTCGACCTGATCCTGCTTGATATCCAACTGCCCCTGATGGACGGATACCAGGTCGCCCGGGCATTGCGCGGCAGGGCCGAGACCGGCGCCGTCCCGATCGTGGCGATAACCTCATATGCCATGGCAGGCGACCGCGAAAAGGCCCTTGCCGCCGGGTGCGACGGGTATATCGAGAAGCCGATTAATCCGGAAACGTTCGTGTCCGAGGTTGAACGGTTTTTGGGATAATTCGAAAAGGAAGGTTGACCATGATGCGGATCCTGATAGTCGATGACTTGGAAGAGAACCGGTATCTCCTGCGGGCGCTCCTCGAGGGCCACGGGTACGATGTGGAAGAGGCGCGAAACGGCGGCGAAGCGCTTGCCAGGGCGAAGGCGCTCGTGCCGGACATGATCATTTCCGACATCCTCATGCCGGAAATGGACGGCTTCACGTTCTGCACCATCCTGAAAAAGGACGAAACGCTGAAGCAGGTCCCCTTTCTGTTCTACACGGCAACGTATACCGACGCCAGGGACGAGAAACTCGCCCTCGCCATGGGGGCCGATGCGTTCATCGTAAAACCGACGGAGCCGGAGGTTTTTCTAAGTCGGGTGGAAGCAATTCTCAAGACAGCCAAAAACGGGAAGTTGATTCCGCCGCAACAACATCAAGTGGAAGACGAGGTAATACTCAAGGAGTACAATGAGGCCTTGATACGAAAGCTGGAGCATAAGATGCTCCTGCTTGAAAAGACGAACAGGGAGCTTGAAGCCGAAATCGGGGCGCGCAAGCAGACCGAGGAAGAATTGAAGGGGAAGCTGAAAGAGCTCCAGCAATGGTATGCCGCCACGCTGGACCGCGAGGACCGTGTCATTGAGCTGAAAAAGGAAGTCAACGATCTTCTAAGAAAGGCCGGCCTGCCGGCCAAATACGGCGACTCATAAGGCGGGAGGACGGGATGCCGGATAGGAAAAAGTCGGGCAACAGGGAAAAGCCGGGCCGCGTTCCGAATAAAGCGGCCGGCGCGGACGGGGAACGGCTCCTGCGGCTGGTCTTCGAATCAGGCCTGGTGGGCGTCATTTTTTGGGACATCGACGGCCGGATCACGGAGGCGAACGATGCGTTTCTCGCCATGGTCGGCTACACGCGGGACGATCTTACGGCAGGCCGGGTCAACGGGTACGCGCTGACGCCGCCTGAATACGGCCCTATCGAAAACGCCGCGGTGGCGGAACTAATGGCCGCCGGGGTCACCAGGGCGCCCTACGAGAAAGAGTATGTCCGCAAAGACGGGGCGCGGATACGGGTGATTTTGACGGGCGCCATGCTGGACCGGGCGCGCACCCGCGGCGTCGCTTTCGTCATGGACGTCACCGGGCGCAGGCGGATGGAGGAAGAATTTCAGAAGAACAATGAATATCTGGATCGGATGAAAGGGGAATTGAAGAGGATGGCTGAAACCCATGACCGCGCCCGCCTTGCGCTTCTCAGCATCCTTGAGGACGAGAAGATCGTCCGTCAGGAGCTTCGGGAGAGCGAAGAGAAATACCGCCTCCTGATCGATTCGGCCCCCTGCATCATCTGCAGGCTGGGGGTCGACGGCACCACGCTGTTCGTCAACTCCTACGTGAAGCACGTGACCGGTTATGCCGCGGACGAGATCATCGGCCGCAACTGGTGGGACCTGTTCTATCCCGGCGACCTGCGGGCCCAGGTGGCCGCCCTGTTCGAATGTTTCGGGAATGGGGATGTGCACAATCATGAAATGGTCCTTGCGGTCCGCGACGGATCGACGAGGATCGTCCGGTGGGACTCCTTCAACGCGCGCCGGGCGGACGGGGAACCGGTCGAAATCAACGGCGTAGGCATTGACGTGACCGAACGCCGCAAGGCCGAGGACGCCGCGCGTTTCCGGCTCCGGTTTTTGTACACGGTCATTGACGCCATCAACGCGCCGGTGTTCTTCACGGACCGGGAGGGGCGGCTCACCGGATGCAACACCGCCTTCGAGGATATGACGGGCCTTCCCCTGAGCGAACTGGTCGGGAAAACCGCCCATGATCTGTGGCCGCGGGAAAGGGCCGGGCTCTTCGGCGCCAGGTTCCGGGAAATCATCGCCGGCCAGACCAGGTGCATCTACGAGGGACCGGTGCGGTTCGCCGACGGCACCGACCGTCCGGTCATGCACCACCTGTCCGCCTTCAGCGACGAAACCGGCGTGACGGAGGGGGTCGTAGGCGTCCTCTTCGACATGACGGAACTCAAAAAGGCGGAGGAAGGGCTCCGGCTCCGCGGCGAGGCCCTGGAAAACGCCGCCAACGCCGTCCTGATCACGGACCAAACGGGCGCCATCGGGTGGACGAACCGGGCCTTCACCGAACTGACCGGGTACGGCCCTGAGGAGGCCGCGGGCAAAAACCCGCGCGACCTGCTGAAGTCCGGACGCCAGGACGAAGCGTTTTACCGCGCTATGTGGGACACCATCCTCGCCGGCCGCGTGTGGCACGGCGAGCTGGTCAACCGCCGTAAGGGCGGGGCGCTCTACGACGAGGAGATGACGATCGCGCCCTTCGCCGGCGCCGACGGCGTCATCAGGAACTTCATTGCGATCAAGCAGGACATAACGGAACGCAAGCGGGCTGAACAGGCGGTGCGCGAATCGGAGCGGTTCGCGCTGGGGACGGTAAACGCCCTTGATTCGAGCATCGCGATCCTTGACGGGGACGGCGAGATCGTCTCGGTAAACAGCGCCTGGCGGACGTTCGCCTTCGAAAACATGCGGGACCCGACGGACGTGTTCGAGGGGATAAACTATCTGGCCGTGTGCGACGCGGCGCGGGGTGACTGGTCCGCGGGGGCCGCCGAGTTCGCGGCCGGGATCAGGGCGGTCATGAAGGGCGACATGAAGACATATGAACAGGAATACCCGTGCCACTCGGCGTCGGAACAGCGATGGTTTGTCGGGAAAGTCACCCGCTTTCCCGGCTCCGGCCCCGTCAGGGTGGTCGTGGCGCACACCGAAATCACGGAGCGGAAGATCGCCGAAGAGAAGATGGCGGCGTCCCTCCGGAAAAAAGAGGTCTTGCTGAAGGAGGTGCACCACCGGGTGAAGAACAACATGCAGGTCATTTCAAGCCTGATAGGCCTCCAGGCAAACTATCTGGAGAAGGGTGCCAACGTCCGCGCGGCCCTCGACGCGATGCAGAACCGGATAAAATCCATGGCCTTTGTCCATGAACGGCTGTATCAGTCGGAAGATTTCGCGCGGATTAATTTCCGAGAATACGTCACGATCCTTGCCACGTCCGTTTTCCAGTCGTTCAACGTGGACCAAGACCGTGTCGGCCTCCGGCTTGATGTCGGCCCGCTGACCATGGGCGTCGATATGGCCGTCCCCTGCGGTCTCATGCTGAACGAGCTGATATCTAACGCGCTGGAACACGGATTTCCGGACGGCAGAAGGGGTTTTATAACCGTATCCATGGAAGACGCCGGCGGGGGCTTCTGCCGCATTTCCGTCAAGGACGACGGGGTCGGCCTTCCCGCGGCGTTCGATGCCGGATCATCCGGATCGCTGGGGCTCAGGCTCGTCAACATACTGGCCAGGCAGATCGACGGCAGGTTTGAAGTGGTGAGCGGCGCCGGCGCGGAATTCATTGTAACATTCCCGATGGAAGGAGGTTGCGCGCCTGATGAGGGGAAGTAAAATCCTTGTTATCGAGGACGAACTGATAACCGCGGAGAGCATCCGGGAAAGCCTGGGCAGGGCCGGTTATGCCGTGACGGGGGTCGCAACGACGGCCGACGAGGCCTTCGCCCTGGTCCGGGAGGACCCGCCCGACCTCTCCCTTGTCGATATCAGGATCAGGGGCGGGACGGACGGCATCGAGGTAGCCCGGCGTCTGGCCGCCGACTTCGACATTCCCGTGATTTTCCTTACCGCATATTCCGATAACGACGTGGTATCGCGGGCGCGGGACAGCCTTTCCTACGGGTATCTGCTCAAACCCTTCGAGGACCGCGAACTGTACAGCAATATCGAGATTGCGATCCATAAGCACCGCGCGGACCGGGCCGTTCGGGAAAGCGAGGCACGCCTCAGGGAGAGCAACGAGAAGCTCAGGGCGACCGTCATCGGCATCGCCGCGGCCATGGCCGTCGCGGTCGAAACCAGGGACCCTTACACGGCCGGCCACCAGCGCCGCGTGGCGGAGCTTGCCGCGGCCATGGCGCGCCGCCTGGACCTGCCCGGCGACACGATCGACGGGATCAGGATAGCCGCCTCGATCCACGACATCGGGAAGCTTGGCGTGCCGGCAGAGCTCCTGGTGAAACCGACGCGCCTGACGGCCCTGGAACTCGAGCTGATAAAAACGCATGCCCGCGCCGGATACGACATACTGAAGAACATAGACTTCCCGTGGCCGATAGCGGAGACCGTGTACCAGCACCATGAAAGGATCGACGGCTCAGGCTATCCCCGGGGGCTGAAGGGCGATGACATATTGACGGAGGCCCGCATCATCGCCGTGGCGGACGCCGTGGAAGCCATCGCGTCGCACCGTCCCTACCGGCCGGCGCTGGGCATCGATGCCGCCGTCGCGGAACTGGGCGCCAGCCGCGGAAAATTGTTCGATCCCGGTATCGTCGACGCCTGCGTTTCCCTTCTGAAAACGGGGTTTGGGTTCACGACGGAGACGGGAAATGAAGCGGCCGGATGCGGGCCGATGGAAGGGGGCAACGAAGAGACATGAAGGACGTGAAAGTTTTTATCGTCGAGGACGAGCTGGTAACTGCTGAGATGATCCGTGACGTTCTGACCGGCCGCGGGTACCATATCGCCGGTTCTGCCGCGGAGGGGGGGGACGCTCTTGACTTGATAGAGCGGGGGAAGCCGGACATCGTTCTCATGGACATTAACATTAAAGGAAAAATCGACGGCATCGGTCTGGCGAACATCGTGAACGAGCGTTACCGGATCCCGGTTATTTACCTGACCGCCTTTGCCGACCGCGAAACCGTGGAGCGGGCCAAGATGACGGAGTCGTACGGGTATTTAATTAAGCCCTTCAGCGAATTGGAACTGGTGACGAACATTGAAATCGCCCTGTACAAGCATTCGTTCGACCGGAAGCTGAAGGACAGCGAGTTGCGGTACCGCACCCTGTTTGAAACGATGAGGGACGCGGTGTACATGCATGATATGGCCGGCAAGATCATCGATTTCAATCCCGCGCTGGAGAAGATGTTGGGCTATTCCCGTGAAGAGGTTTTTTCAATAAGCCCGAGGGATGTTTTCGTCGCCGGTGACGACCCGGACAGGTTTCTGGTGGAGATAAAGAAAAGCGGTTTTATCAAGGATTTTTCCACGCGACTCCGACGAAAGGACGGCAGTGTCATCCACTGCCTTATAACGGCGAACCTGGAACGCAATCCCGTGGACGACGGGAAGGTGATACGCGGCGTCATCCGCGATATCACTGAAACTGAAAAAACGCGGCAGGCCCTCCAGGAACAAAGGGATTTCATCGACGCCGTTCTCAACAGCCTGCCGACGGTATTTTACGCCATAAACCGGGACGGACAGTTTGTGAGATGGAACCGTAAATTGGAAGAACTATACGGGTTTTCGGTAGACCAGATGGTCGGCGTCAACGTGCTGGATGTGATGGATGAGAAAAACCGCGATATATTCAGCCGCATGCTGGAGGAAGGCTTTTCCAAGGGGTACGTCAACTTTGAGGCCCGGTTGCGGCAGGCCAGCTCCGGCGGCGATCTGCGCGATTACTTCATCACCGGGCGGCGGGTTTCGATAAACGGCGCCGAATACCTTGTGGGGTCGGGCCTTGACATCACCGAGCGGAAGAAAACGGAAGAAGCCCTCCGTGAAAGCGAACTGCGGTACCGCGCCATTTTCGACTGCTCGTTAAACCTCGTCTACCTGCACGACCTGGAGGGCCGCTTTATAGACGCCAATGACGCCGCTCTGTCCCTCCTGGGGTATGAACGAAGCGACATTCCCGCCCTCACTATCGCCGATCTGGTCGCGGGAGACGATCTGGAAAAGGCCGCGGGTCAGATCAAAAGCATGGTCGAAACGGGCGGCCAGGACCGGGTTGTTGAGTATTCTGTAAAAACCAAATCGGGAAGTTGCCGGTCCATCGAAGCCTCGACGTCGCTCCTGTATCATGAAGGCGCGCCCGTCGCCATCCTCGGCGTGGCCCGGGACATCACCGAACAGAAGCGGTTCATCGAAGAGATCAATTACGCCTACACGGAAAACAAGTATATTCTTAACTCCATCACGTCAATCCTGATAGGCGTCTCGACGAACGACACAATAACCCACTGGAACAACGAGGCGGAGAGAGTCTTCGGGATTACGGCCCCTGAAGCACTGGGGAAAAATATCAACGGGTTCGACATCAACTGGGATTGGCCCGGGATATACACCGGCATATCCACCTGCATCATCAATAGGGAGCCGGTCAATCTTCTTGACATAACGTTCACCGATAAAAAAGGGAGAAAGGGCCTTCTCGGTATAACCATCAATCCGATCATCGGGGACGGCGGCATGCTGCGCGGCTTCCTTGTTCACGGAAAAGACATCACGGACCGCAGGATGGTGGAGCAGCAGCTCCTCCAATCGAGTAAGATGGCCACGGTAGGGGAGATGGCCACCGGCGTGGCCCACGAGCTGAACCAGCCGCTCAACATCATAAAAATGGCCTCCCAGTTCATGCTGGACGGCATCAATGAGAAATACGCTACCGCAGAGTTCATCCGCGAGCGCACGGAAAAAATCGTCGCCCAGGTGGACCGCGCGGCCCATATAATAAACCACCTGAGGGAGTTTGGGAGGAAAAGCGACTATGACTTCGCCGTCATCGACCCCAATATGCCGGTCAGGGTCGCCTTTGACATGCTGGGTGAACAATTGAGGCTCCACAACATCAACGCGGTCCTCGATCTTGACGATACGGTGCCCCGGGTCAATGGAGACCTGCACAAGCTCGAGCAGGTGTTCATCAACTTGATCGTAAACGCCAAGGACGCCATTGAAAGCGTGAAAAATCCTTTACAGGAGAATACCGTAGTGGTAAGATCATTCCTTGACGGGCGCGCCAACGCCGTGGTGATCAAATTCAGCGACAGCGGCCCGGGCATACCGGATGACATCCGGGACCGCATCTTCGAGCCTTTTTTCACGACCAAGGAAGTGGGGAAGGGGACCGGCCTGGGGCTGTCGATAAGCTACGGAATTATCAAGGCGCATCACGGGTCCATTGATGTTGCGTCAGACGCATCGGGGACGACCTTTACGATAACCCTGCCGGCCGCGGGCGGCCGAAGCGGACACGCATGATACGTGACGGAGGAATATATGAATGAGAGACTGATACTGGTGGTGGACGACGAACCTGACATTTGCGGGGAGGTCAGCGGATTTTTATCCGCCAAAGGCTACCAGGTCATAATCGCCCATAACGGCAAGGACGCCATAAAACTCTTTACGCAGCACAAACCGATCCTGGTCCTTTCGGATTACAAGATGCCGGTCATGAACGGCATCGAACTGCTCAAGTCCATCAAGTCCATCAATAAAGATATCCACGTCGTGCTCATCAGCGGGGCCGCTGAATCAAAGACGATCGTCGAGGCGATGAAGGAGGACGCCTTCGATTTTCTCCTCAAGCCCATTGATCTGAAAAATCTGCTCGATATAGTCACTTCCGCGATAGCCAAAACACAGGCCAGGTTTATGCAAGAAAACGTCAGGCGGGTGGGGATGACGTTTGTTTCAGAGATCACGGAAGTGGAAAACTGCGCCACCATACTCTATTTCAGCAATGATCTTGACGAATACACCGCCCCCAAGTATGACACCTATATTAAAAAGATCATCAATGAACGCGTCGCCAAAAATAACGTCGTTTTCTATCTCAAAAACGTGAAATATATCAACAATATCGGGTTGAATCTTCTCATCAACCTGAATGATTTCATGAAAGACAAAGGCTATACGTTATACCTCTGTAATCCGTCGTCGCAGGTCGATTTTTATCTCCGCTCTCTCGGGTACCTAAACTATTTCAACGTAGACAATTCCGTTGAAAGCATCGTGGAGCGGATACGCCTGGCGAAATGACCCGGGGGACATTATCATCCGTCCGTCGATGCCGGAGGTTTTTTTGAAATGCCAAAGAGGATCGTCCCATGAAGCGTATTCTGGTCGTCGACGATAATGACGATAATCTCTACCTGCTGAGGTCGCTCCTGGAGGGGCGGGGATACGAAGTGGATGAAGCGTCCAACGGCGCGGAGGCCCTTTCCCGGTTCCGCGCGGACGCACCGGACATGATTATCTCCGATATTTTAATGCCGGAAATGGACGGCTTCACTTTTTGCCGTACAATCAAAAAGGACGGGGCCCTGAAAGATATTCCCTTCATTTTTTACACTGCGACCTATACCGATTCGCGTGATGAAGACTTGGCCATTGATATGGGTGCTGACGCCTTCATTGTAAAACCTGTTGAACCTGATGTATTCCTGGAACGCCTCACCGCCGTTCTCGCCGCGAGGGAAGGCGGGGCATTGCCGGCCGCTCCGCGGCCGCCCGCGGAAGAAGGGATTGTGCTCAGGGAGTACAATGAGGCCTTGATCCGCAAGCTGGAACATAAAATGCTGGAACTCGAACAGGCCAACAGGGACCTCGAGGCTGAAATAGGCGTCCGGAAAAAGACGGAGGACGCCCTGCGCGACAGCGAGGAACGCTACCGTTCTCTATTTGAAAACAGCATGGATGGAGTGCTGCTGACGGAGCCGAACGGGAGCATATTGAAGGCCAATCCATCGGCTTGCCTTATTTTCGGGAGGAACGAAGAGGATATACGCAGGGCCGGGAGGTCAGGCCTTATTGACGCCTCCGATCCCCGGCTGGGGCCGGCGCTTGAAGAGCGGGAAAGGACCGGCAGGTTTTTCGGGGAGCTTACCGGCCTGCGCGGCGACGGATCGAAATTCCCCTGCGAGATTTCTTCGGTGGTGTTCAGGGACCACAAGGGAAAATCAATGACCAGCATGATTCTCCGCGATATTACCGAAAGAAAGAAAGCCGAAGAAAAACTGCTCAGGGCATCTGAGGATAAGGACGCGTTATTGAAGGAAATTCACCACCGGGTGAAGAACAACATGCAGATTATCAACAGTATGATAAACCTCCATTTGAATGAAAGCATAGCGTCGCTGACCCATGATGAAATCATCGCCATCTCCAGGGAACTGCAAAACCGCATCCGCTCCATGGCGCTGGTCCACGAACTCCTCTATTCTTCAAAGAGCCTTTCCCGGGTCAATTTCAACGAATATATGAAGAGTCTCGTTGAATCGCTGTCCCGCGCATACCATGTTTTTTGCAGTGGAACCAGCATTATACTGCGGGTGACGGAAAGGCCGGTCCATATATCCATGGCGGTTCCGATCGGGCAGATAGCGAACGAACTGCTTACCAATGCGCTAAAATATGCCTTTCCTGCCGGCAGGGAAGGAGAAATAACGATAACGATGACGGTCGACGACAATATGTTCTATCATCTTACGGTATGCGACAACGGCATCGGTCTTCCGCGAAATTTTGACGTCAATACGGTGAAATCCTTCGGGCTGCGCTTGGTTTCGCTGTTGGTCAAACAGCTGGGCGGATCAATGGAGTGCCGCAACGACAACGGGGCGGTGTTCGATATATGGTTTTCCGGCGGCAACGGCAAGAGTGGCAGTCCCTCGCTGGAATAATGCCGCCGCTGTTCCCGTCCTGCAGACGACAATGGCTTTGATTTTTCATCACCTCTTCTGCCTCGGGGAGAGGGTTTCGGGCCGGCGCCTTTCACTGCCATCGGAAAATTGCGCGGGCCAAATCACCCTCTGCTTCCGGTACGGCCCGGCGGTCGGTATGAAGCGGCTGTTTTTAATCTTAAAAAAACATTCCGGTGAACTACTTGATGCTGAAAAGCGTTCCGCCGGGGGCCGGTCAGTCCTTCAGCAGTTCCACGTGTTTCCTGAAGGCGATGTACTTCACCGCCTCGAACCACGCGATGCTCACAATGCCGCTCCCCAGGGCGATGGCTATGTCTAACGGATGGAGCGGAGCGAAGTGAAAGATGTCCCGGAGAAACGGGACATAGATGACGATGCCCAGGAAGGTGGTGGCTCCCGCCACGACCCATGCCAGGGCCCTGTTGGGGACCAGCAGGGAGGAAATGATGATCTTCGACCAGGAGCGGTTTGCCATGATCATGGTCAGGTTCGACACGATGAGGGCCATGAAGGCCAGGGTGCGCGCCTCCGCCTCGCTCTGGCCCAGGTGGAGGGCCAGCTTGTACAGGATGGTGATGGCCGCGAGTGAGAACACGCCCTGCAGGAGGCTCAGGACGAGGAGCCGTTTGCCGAAGAGGGGCTCGTCCGGTTTTCGGGGCGGCCTGCTCATGATGTTGTCTTCCTCGTTCTCCTGCTCGAATACGATGGAGCAGGCCGGGTCTATGATCAGCTCGAGAAAGACGATGTGCACGGGATAGAGGATGGCCGGCCACTGGAGTATCACCGGCAGGAGCGACAGGCCCGCGATGGGCACATGCACGCCGATGATGTAGGCCATGGCTTTTTTCAGGTTGTCGAATATCCTCCTTCCGAGGCGTACCGCCGCCACGATGGAAGTGAAATCATCTTTTAAGAGAACGATGTCCGACGATTCCCGCGCCACGTCGGTGCCGCGCTCGCCCATGGCCACGCCGATGTGGGCCGCCTTGAGGGCCGGCGCGTCATTGACGCCGTCGCCGGTCATGGCGACGACCTCGCCGTTGTCCTTCAAAGCGTTGACGATGAGGAGCTTCTGCTCCGGCACGACCCGGGCGAAGATGTCGGCGGACTGGATCCGCTCCCGGAGCTCTTCGGCGGACATCGCTTCAAGCTCCGGTCCCTTGACGACCGTGTCCCTGTTCGCGAGGCCGATCTGCGCCGCGATGTTCCGCGCCGTCACCGGGTAGTCGCCGGTGATCATCACCACGCGGATGCCGGCGCCGTGGCATTCGGCGATGGCGGCCGGGACGGTCTCCCGGACCGGGTCCGCCAGGCCGATGAGGCCGATGAACTCGAAATCGAAATCGTGCTGGTTCCGGGGAAGCTCCGATGCCGCGGAGATGGCCTTGGCGACTCCCAGGACCCTCAGGCCGTGCTCGGCCATGGCGGTGACATTCCGCCGTATTTCCTCCAGCGCGCCCCGGTCCACGTGGCAGAGGTCCGCGATGGCTTCCGGCGCTCCCTTGGCGGATATGACGTAGTTCCCGGGACCGGGCGAGCGGTACACGTGTGAAATGGAAAGGAGCTCCTTCGAGAGGGGGTACTCCTCGAGGATCGACCAGCCTGCGTGCAGGTGCTCGGTGTCGAAGAGGGTCTTGTTGCCCAGCTCCACCAGGGCGCGTTCCATGGGGTCGAAGGGGTCCTTCTTGCTGGCAAGGATCCCGTGCTCGACCAGGACGTGGAATTTCTCCGGCAGCGCCGCGGTCCCGCAGTCGGGGATGTCGAAGAACTCCCCGCCGCAGTGGAGCTTCTTGATGGTCATCCTGTTCTGCGTCAGGGTCCCGGTCTTGTCCACGCAGAGCACCGTGGCCGCCCCCAGGGTCTCCACCGCGGCGACCCTCCGGGTCAGCACCTGCTTCTTGGAAATGCGCCACGCGCCCAGGGCCAGGAATATGGTGAGGACCACGGGAAATTCCTCCGGGATCATGGCCATGGCCAGGGTGATTCCGGAAAGGACGCCGTTGAGCCAGTCTCCCCGGGTGAAACCGTAAACGAGAATGAGGACGCAGCAGAGGATTGCGGCGAAAATAAAAACGGTTTTGACCAGCCTCCCGGTTTCCTTCTGCAGAATTGTTTTCTCCTCTTCAATGCCATGGAGGGCCTTGCCGATCTTGCCCAGTTCCGTTTTCAGCCCGGTGCCGATGACGCGGGCTATGCCCTGTCCTCCCACCACCAGCGTGCCGGAATAGACGAAGGGGAGGTCGTCGCCGCCGGGCCGGGACACCGCCCGGTCCCGGTCCTCGGAGGCGGCCTTCCGCACCGCGACGGACTCGCCGGTCAGGAGCGACTCGTCGGCGGTCAGGTTCATGCTCCAGAGGAGGATGGCGTCGGCCGGCACGCGGTCACCTTCCCGCAAGATGATCAGGTCGTCGAGGACCACGTCCCTGCCGGCGATCCGCTGCTCGGCGCCGTCACGAATGACCAGGGCGCGGGGGCTCGACAGGTCCTTCAGCGCCTCCAGGGCGTTTTCGGTCTTGTTTTCCTGGTAGATGGTGATCCCCATGATGACGAAGACGAAGCCGAGGAGCATGATGGCCTCCTCCAGGTCCCCGAGGACGAGGTAGATGACGCCGCAGGCGACGAGGAGGATGAACATCGGCTCCGTGAAAATCCCCAGGACGATCCTGATGATGCCGCGCTTCTTCGCCGAAGGCAGCTCGTTGTAGCCGTCGCGTTGTATCCGCTCGCGGACTTCCTGTTCCGTGAGGCCCCGCAGCTGCTTTATTTCCTGGTCTGATAATGGCATGGCGCTCCCCGCTGGAATGTGTCAGATCATTTTTCAGTCAATTTTTTTGACACCTTTGTCAAATAATATTTCATCCGCGAAAGCCTTCTTTTTCGTGCGGGGCAGAGTGTCGTTCATGGCCCCGACGGTGTCATTTGTTCGGCTCATCTTGCGATGTTAGGCGATTGCAGTAGTATTCATGGAGACTTTCCCGCGTCCCGCCTGAAGGAGGTGCGCCCTCCCCGGGCATGGGGATGCGGATGAAATAGTAATATCGCTATGGAGGGCTTATCGTGAATGCGAAAACAAACAGTGCCGATTTCGACGAGGTTTTTTCGGTCAATTACCGGCTTTATGCCGCGGCCGTCATCAGGTTTCTCAGGCGTATCGTGCATGACCTGCATGTATCTGAGGAGATATGCCAGGATGTGTTTCTCCGGGTCTACGAGAAGCGGATCGATCTTGATCCGGAGTCGCCGCAGACCCTGAACTTCTTCTTCACCGCGGCGAAAAACGCCGCCATAGACTTCATCCGGAGGAAGAGGTGCGAGGAGGAAAAGCTCCGGAGCATCCAGGTGGAGGAGGCGGTGCTGGACCGGCAGTTTTACGAGGACATCGAGAACATGTGCCTGCGCGGCGAGGTGTTGTCGACCCTGAGCGACGTCATCAGCGGCTTTCCCGAGAACAGGAGGGCCGTGGTCGCGGCCCGGTGCATAGACGGCAGGCCGGCAGCTTCCCTGGCGCGTGAGAGCGGCATGTCCGCTTACCATGTCCGAAAGATCGAGCGGGAGGCGCACCGGAAGATACGGAGCGCCATGGAACGGTATTTCGGCGACACCAATGCTCAAAACAGGCTTGACAGGAAAAAATACTCGAGATAATGTTGACCGAGCGCTCGTTCGGAACTATATTGAAGGTGGGGTCGGGCGGCCGGTGTTCCATTGCCGCATGGCCGGTCCCGGGCGCTTTTTTTGGACAAAAACCAACAAAAAGGCTTGCATGAAAAAGAAAGAAAAATCAAGAAATGTTCCCACGCAGATAAAAAACCAGGAGCTGGTGGAAAAGAGGCGGCGCCAGATCATCGATGCCGCGGTCCGGCTTTTCGTGGAAAAGGGCTTCCATAAGACCACGACGCGGCAGATCGCGTCGGCCGCGAAGATGCCCATCGGCTCGATGTACGAATACGTGGCCTCCAAAGAGGACATTCTCTACCTGGTCTGCGACGCGATCCATGCCGAGGTCGAGCGGGGGGTGATCGAGGCCATGGCCAGGGCAACGAAGGTAAAAAACGTGCTTGCCGGGGCCATCCGGGAATACTTCCTGGTGTGCGACCGCATGAGCGACCACATACTCCTTATTTACCAGGAGACCCAGTCGCTCCCGCGGCAGTGGCGCAAGAAGGTGCTCGAGAACGAGGTCCGCATCACCGGCATTTTCATCACCCTGATAAAGGTCCTTATCTCGTCCGGCGACCTGGCCCATCTCGACGACAGCGCCGTGGAGGTTGCGGCCCACAACATAACCGTGCTGGGCCACATGTGGACCTTCCGGCGATGGTTTTTCGGACGCAAGTACGGCATCGATGATTATATTCGGCTCCAGACCGATTTTATCCTGGGGATTTATAAAATGAAGGAAAAGAAATAGACGTTTTGAAATCGCTTATAATAACCAGCAGACCCCTTGAATACCCCCCCTGTCCCCCGGAGGGGGCATGAATGAAGTGATAAAAAGTGTGGTTATTATAAAGTTGACGTGAGAACGTCTTATTATGCAGGATATTGATTTAGTTACAGGGAACATGTAATCCGGGTAATTACGATACGATTGTTCTCACGCGCCCCCTGAGGGGGACGGGGGGCGTCGAAACACACAGGGAGCGGACTGGCCATGAAACAGGCGACATCAACCGAAACACTGAAAAGCCCGGCTGGGGCATCATCACTGGAGCCCGGAATATACGCTCCGAAAAACCGGATCCGGGTGGTGACCGCCACCTCCCTCTTCGACGGCCATGACGTGTCCATAAATATTTTCAGGCGCATCCTCCAGGAATCCGGCGCCGAGGTGGTGCACCTGGGCCACAACCGCTCGGTTGACGAGATCGTGAGCGCCGCCATAGAGGAGGACGTCCAGGGAATAGCCGTGTCGTGCTACCAGGGCGGCCACATGGAATTCTTCAAGTACATGATCGACCTGCTGAAAGAGCGCGGCGCGCCTCACATCCGGGTATTCGGCGGGGGCGGCGGCGTGATCGTCCCCGAAGAGGCGCGGGAGCTCGAGGAATACGGGGTCGCGAAGATCTACACTCCGGAGCACGGGACCCGGTGGGGCCTCCAGGGCATCATCAACCACCTGATGGGCCGCATCGATTTTCCTGTCCCCGACGCCGCTGATGCCGACGTCAGCGGCCTCGCGCCGGAACAGAAACAGACCATTGCCCGCCTCATAACCATGACGGAAGGCGCGGCCCCGCGCGATGCCGGCGCATACGCCCGGCTGATGGAGCGGGTCAGGGAGAGGGCGGCCGGCAGCGACATGGCCGTCATCGGCATCACCGGCACGGGCGGCGCCGGCAAGTCGTCGCTCATCGACGAGATAGTCATGCGCCTGCTCCGCGATTTCGACGACATCCACATCGCGGTCCTCTGCAGCGACCCGGCCAAGCGCCGGAGCGGCGGCGCCCTCCTGGGCGACCGGATCCGCATGAACGCCATTACCGGCCGGCGCACGTACATGCGCTCCTTCGCGGCGAACCACCGTAACACCGATTTCTCCGCGGCCCTGTCGGACGCCCTGGCCGTGGTGAAGGCGGCCGGCTTCGACCTGGCCATTGCGGAGACCGCCGGCGTGGGGCAGGGGAGCGCCGGCCTCACCGATATCGCCGACTGCTCGGTGTACGTGATGACCAGCGAGTACGGAGCCGCGTCTCAGCTGGAAAAGATAACCATGCTCGACTACGCCGACGCCGTCGCCGTGAACAAGTTCGAGAAGGAGGGGGCCGACGACGCCCTCCGCGACGTGCGCAAGCAGGTGCAGCGGAACCGGAAGGCCTTCGAAAGCTCGATCGAGGAAATGCCGGTCTTCGGCACCATAGCCTCGCGCTTCAACGACGACGGGGTCACGGCGTTGTACCACCACATCCTGGACGCGGTGAACGCGAAGCGGAAAAACCGCTTCGTGTCCTCAATCCCCCGGACGGGGGTGAAGGCGTCATCGTCCAAGACCATCATCATACCTCCCCGGCGGACGCGCTATCTCGCTGAAATTGCCGAGACCGTGCGGGACTATCACCGGCGCACGGGGGAGCAGGCGGACATCGTGCGCAACCTCTGGCACCTGCGCGAGGCGGCGGCGCGCCTCGGCGAGCGGAAAGACGCGGCCGGGGCCGTGGACCGGCTCACGGAAGAGGCCGCCGTCCTTGAGAAGAAGATCGAAAGCGAGACGACCTACCTCCTGTACCAGTGGGACACGATCAGGGAGGACTACGGGAGGGACGAGCTCGTCTACATCGTCCGCGACAAAGAGATACGGACGCCCCTTTACTATGAATCGCTGTCGCGCAAGAAGATACCGAAAATCTCATTGCCTCGCTTCACCGACCCGGGCGAGGTGTACCGGTGGATGCGCGAGGAGAACGTCCCCGGGCATTTCCCCTACACCGCGGGCGTGTTCCCCCTCAAGCGCGTGGACGAGGACCCGACCAGGATGTTCGCCGGCGAGGGCGACCCGGCCCGTACCAACGCCCGGTTCAGGCTCCTCTCGGCGTCCTTCGAAGCGAAGCGCCTGAGCACGGCCTTTGACTCGGTCACGCTCTACGGGCGGGACCCGGACCCGCAGCCCGACGTGTACGGCAAGGTCGGGACCTCGGGCGTGAGCGTGTGCACCCTCGACGACGTGAAGGTGCTCTACGGCGGCTTCGACCTATGCTCGCCCAACACCTCGGTGTCCATGACTATCAACGGGCCCGCTCCCATCATGCTGGCCATGTTCCTGGACACCGCCATCGACCAGCAAGAGGACCGGTTCGAGGCGCGGCACGGGCGCAGGCCTAACAGGGAGGAGAAGGAGAGGATCCGCGCGGACGTGCTTTCATCCGTCCGGGGGACGGTCCAGGCGGACATCCTCAAGGAGGACCAGGGTCAGAACACCTGCATCTTTTCCATCGACTTCGCACTGAAGATGATGGGGGACATACAGCAGTTTTTCATAGAGAACAACGTGCGGAACCTCTACTCGGTGTCGATCTCCGGGTACCATATCGCCGAGGCCGGGGCCAACCCCATCTCGCAGCTCGACTTCACCCTGGCCAACGGCTTTACCTACGTGGAATACTACCTGTCCCGGGGCATGGCGATTGACAGCTTCGCGCCCAACCTTTCGTTTTTCTTTTCCAACGGCATGGACCCGGAGTACACGGTCATCGGACGGGTGGCGCGGCGCATCTGGGCCGTGGCCATGCGCGAGAAGTACAAGGCCGGGCCGCGCTCGCAGATGCTCAAGTACCACATCCAGACATCGGGGCGGTCCCTGCACAGCCAGGAGATACAGTTCAACGACATACGCACGACCCTCCAGGCCCTCTGCGCGGTCTACGACAACTGCAACAGCCTCCACACCAACGCCTACGACGAGGCGATCACCACGCCGAGCCGCGAGTCGGTGCGGCGGGCGCTGGCCATCCAGCAGATCATCAACCGCGAGTGGGGCCTGGCCCGGTGCGAGAACCCGGAGCAGGGGAGCTTTATCGTCGAGGAGCTGACCCGCCTCGTCGAGGAGGCGGTGCTGGCCGAGTTCGACCGCATTACCGAGCGGGGCGGCGTGCTGGGGGCCATGGAAAAGGGATACCAGCGGAGCCAGATCCAGGAGGAATCGATCTACTACGAGCACCGGAAGCACACCGGGGAGCTTCCCATCGTGGGGGTGAACACCTTCATCGACGCGGAGGCGAAGCCGGAAGAGGCGGTGGCCAGGGTCGAGCTGGCGCGGGCCACGGAGGAGGAGAAACGGTCGCAGCTCGCGCGCCTCGCGGCCTTCCACCGGCGGAACGAAAAAGAGGCGCCCGCGGCGCTGAAGCGTCTCCAGGAGGCGGCCCTCGCCGGGAAGAACGTCTTCGCGGAGCTCATGGAGACCGTGCGCTATTGCAGCATCGGGCAGATCACGAACGCGCTCTACGAGGTGGGCGGACAGTACCGGCGCAGCATGTAGGACGGGGCCGGGGATTGCTTCCGATTGTCATGGGGGCTGTCGAACTAGCCGCCTATGTTTTTGTGTTGGGATACGGGCGCTTCATCACTTGCCTGTTTCCGAAGCGGTTGCCCCGTGGACGGAAACGCTTCCGGGGCGCGAAGAGATTTTAAACCTGCTCATCAAAGCGATCATTTCCTGGGCCTGATTGACCATGCCTTCGCTCGTTGATGTGGTTTCCTCGACAAGGGCCGCGTTTTGCTGAGTCATGCTCTCAAGCTCAATGACGGCCTTGTTTATCTGTTCCATGCCGAGCCTCTGCTCGTCGCTGGCCGCAGCGATTTCGGAGATTATGTTCGCGGATGACTGCGCCGTATCGGCAATTTCCTTGAGAAATTCGCTTGATTCGACCACCAGCCGGGTTCCGTTTTCGACCGTCTCCACCGATTCTATTATCAACTGTTCGATCTGTTTTGCCGCGTCGCCCGACCGCTGGGCCAGGTTCCTTACTTCTCCGGCGACAACGGCGAATCCTCTGCCCTGCTCTCCGGCCCGGGCCGCCTCAACGGCGGCATTGAGGGCCAGCAGATTCGTTTGAAAGGCTATCTCGTTTATTACCGAAATAATCTCGGAAATTTTTTTGCTCGAATCATTGATTTCATTTATCGATTGTATCGCTATCAGCGCCTGCTTGCTTCCCAATGACGACTTGCGGGCCCCTTCCTGGGTGAGCTCCCGGGCTTTTTTTGAATTTTCCGCGTTTCTTTCCACGGTCGAGGTGTTTTCTTCAATGGTTGACGCGATTTCCTCAAGGGCCGAGGCCTGTTGCGTTGTCCTGTGTGACAGGTTCATGTTTCCCCTGGTTATCTGTTCAACGGAGAGGCCCAGGTTCCGGGCCGAGTCGATTACCCGTGAAATCAGTTCTTCCAGGTTGTCCGCCGATGAATTAAGCGCCCGGGCCAGATTGCCGATCTCGTCTTTCTGGACGACGGAGACCCTCTGGGTGAAATCTCCTTCGGCGATTTTATCCGCGAAATCGCTCATCAGGCGTACCGGGTTGGATATTTTCCCCGATATGTAGATACTGGCCAAAAAACATATGCCGATCGCGGCAATCGAGATAAGAATCGTGGCGAGAATGATCTTGGTCATCGGCGCGAATAACCTGCTTTTGGAAACGGTCAATACGAGAATCCAACCCGTCTGCGCTATCTCGTTGAAGTAAACCATTTTCGTGTCGCCGCTGAGGTCGAGAGACGCCGTGCCCTTTTTATCGGCCAGTATCCGGGCCCCGAGGGAGGAGAATCCCGGGTCCGGGTGCTCCGTTATCTTTTTCTTCATGATAAGCTTTTTATCTTCGAACGAGATAAACATTCCGTCGGAATCGATGAGGAAGGCCTTCATGCCAATTTTTTCGTCATGGATGCCGTTGATGAAGTTCTGAATCATGACTATGTCATAATCACCGCTGGCGACGCCGAGAAGGCGGTTTTGATCGTCAAAGAAGGGGGACACCGCCGATATCATGGTTACACCCGTGGCGTCATCGAAAAAAGGCCGCGACCACGCGACCCGGTTTTCCGTGATGACCGTTCCCGTTTTATACCACATCTGGTTGTGAAAATCATATGACGGTTTTTCATATTCATCCGTAAATATAATTTTTTCCCCGTCCTTGTATACGTAGGGTCCGAAGTATCTGATTGCCGGACTGTAGCGGTAGGGTTCAAACCAGATACCGAACCCGAAGCTCTGGGGGCTGTCCAGGTTCAGGTTCTTGAAATATCTGACAAATGATTCCCGGGAGGTCATGTTTTTATTGCTCTGTCCGAGGGACGCGATTGATCTGACAATCGATGAATGAGTGTTCAGTTTGTCTGTGATATCGAGGGACACTGCTTCGAGCCTCTGCGGCATTTTCTGGTTGATTTCATCAATGATGGTGAAATAGGTAATCAATATCGAAGTCAGTGAAATAGTAAGTATGGCTCCGAAAACAATAAGGGTGATGTAGCTCATTATTTTGAATTTAAAGGAATGGATGTTCATGCGGTTACTCCTCTCGATTGTGTCGGAAAATAATTGAGCGGCGAAACTCTACCGCGAAAATGCCGTTGATCCAAAACAACGAACGTCGTGCATGAGAGAATTTATTCCATAATGACCTCCGTATTCTGCGGCATCTGACGGTCAGCCCGGTGGCGTTATGCAGACCGGCAATGGCCGGAGGATGCAAATCAGGCGAAACACTGATATGGTGAATATAGCACCAATGTTTTGATAAAATCAAGTAAAAGTGTTCAAAGCCAGGGGCTATTTGAGAGAATGATATAACGGTGCCGGGCGCCGTCAGGCGAGCATTTTTTTCAGTTCCGCCATCAGGGCCGGGATCGGGTCCTCAGGGCTTTGCGAAAAATGGACGTCATGCTTCTTCTTCTGGAATTCGGACATGTTGTAGCGCAGCAGCTGGGATGCCATGGCGTTCAGCATGAAGGCGGCCGCGTCGATGTCGATATCGGCGCGGATGTCGCCCCCGGCGATCCCCTTTTTAAGTATGCTCTTCCATTCGATGACCCCCAGCCGGAAGAGCTCCGACGTGTGTTCCGCATATTGAGCGTTGTACGGCAGGCTCATCTCGTGCCACAGGCAGATGAGCTCCGGCTGTTCCCTGCCCAGCTTCAGGGACCGCTCCAGGACCGCCTCGATGTGCGGGAAGGTGTCCCGGTGTTCGACCGGCTGCGCGAAGGTCTTCCGCTGTATCTCGATGCCCATGGTGATGATGGTGTGCGCCAGGTCCTCCTTGGTGGCGAAGTAGGAGTAGATCGAGCCGTAGGACACGCCCATCTCCCGGGCGATGTCCTCGATCTTGGCGTTGGAAATGCCCTTCCTGCCCATCACCCGGATGGTGGTTTCAATGAGGCGCAGCCGTTTTTCCTCGGGTATGTTGTCGAAGGTTTCCTTGTGATATTTCTTTTTCATCGGCGGCGCAAACCGGGCATCCCGCGTAAATTGAACATCGTGTCTTAACCTGGTTTCCGATCGGGATAATGTCAAGTCATTTCAAAAGTCACGGCGGCCGGGCGGTCGGCGGCCTCGGTGCCATGGGCCTACTGTCTGTGGCATGCCGCGCACTGCGCCTGCTTCGGCGCCGTTGCCGCCGTGAGATGGCATTCGCCGTAGCATTTTTTGTGCACGAGCTTTTCCGCCCCCGGGCCGAAGTGGCACCCCTTGTTCGAGCATTTCTCGTTTATCTTTCCCTTGTGGTGGCAGGTTGTGCAGTTTTTTCCCAGGGCCGCGGCGCTTTTCTTGTGCGCCGCATGGTTGAAGGTCACCGCCTTCTGCTGAGGCGCTGCTGAAACCGGCGATATGATCACGGGTTTTGCCGCTTCTTCGAGCGCCTGGCCCTCTTCTTTCGGGGCCTCTTCTTTTTTACAGGTCACCGTGAAGGCAACGCACGCGGCAATGAGGATGAAAAGAGGTAAGTATTTTTTCATGACATGTCTCCTTGTTGTGTGATTTGTATGTATGGCATGGGCTTATATCCGCCTGTTATTTCCTCGCCCTTATCAGGGAGAAGAGGGCGGCCGCCGCAAGAGAAAGTCCGAGAACCAGGTATGGATACAGGGTGTAATGATAACTGTTCCACCCTGGACCGCTCATTCTATGAATGGCAAAGGACATGGCGGTCCCGATCTCGCCGCCGATAAGGGACCCGCTATAGGAGCGCATGAATCCAGGTGAATATCCACGCGCAGCTTTTTTCACGACAAGGTTCACCAGGGCGGCCGGTACAAGGGCGATCACCCCGTAGGCCAGGCCGAAGAGTATGAAAAGGGCCGGGACGGCGAGCTCACTGATGCGGTTGTAGCCGTTGGCGAGGAGCTCTCCGCACGAAAGCAGGAGAAGGGCGGCCGCAGCCGCGCCGGATGTTGCGTGTCGTGACGATGTCATGATCATACATCATGCAGACATTGCCGGCAAAATCAAGAGTTTTTTGCCGGGAAGCCTGCCGCGCGATGGGGGAACGGCCGTTGAGCAGTTACGTCAGGGCACCACCGGCAGTGCCAGGTACGCTTCCCACAGGCCCAGGACCGGGCGCCTGAAGCCGAACTCGTCGTAAAATTCGGTGTCGCGCCACGCCTTGTTGATGTCCTCCGGCGCACCCAGGGTCGTGCGCCACAGGGTATCGTAATCCCGCACGAGAAAGTTCACCACAAAGACCAGGTTGAGGCGGTGCGCCTCGTCCAGGAGGAGGGTGAAGTACTCCTTCTGCTTCGCCGCGGTGCCGGCAAGGGTAATGTCCGGGTCGTAGGCGGTCATGGTGAGACGCTGCGCCGGGAAGCTCGTCTCGGTGATGCAGACGGGCTTCGCGTCCGTGTTAAGGGTGGAGGAGAATATCTTAGCGAACATGTCCGCCGGGATCGCGGCGCCGGGTTGCTCCGCGAAGAAGGGGTGCAGCGATATGGCATAGTAATCAGTAAAGGGCGTGATGTCCGCCAGTGCCGCCATCTGGTCAGTGTGATTCGCGCTGGAATAGCCTTCGACCAGGTCGATCCCGGTGAGGGTGACGAATTTGGGAAGGGCCGGGTATTCACTCTCCAGCGTGGCATAGGTCTCGCTCTGGAGCTCCACGTAGGCGGCCCACTGGGCCGGGATCAGGTGCTTCACCAGATTCACCTCCACGCCGATGGCGATATAGTCCGGATTGAAATAATTGATCACGCTTCTGCAGTAATTGAGATAGGCGGTTTTTACGTCGGCATGATTGAAGCTGTATCCGCTCCACGGCGTTGTCAGGGGTTGGTTGTCACCGGTATCGTTCCATAGCGGCGCCAGGCCGTTCCGCATGCTGTTGATGGGAGTAATGGCGACATAGAGCTTGTGCCCCGCCGGAATATGGCTTTTACGGAAAGCCCAGTCGTCCGTGACTTTTGTTGGATAGGTCGTGTAATCGTAGCTCGCCAGGGCCTGGTCCCACGGTATGCCGTTGTCGAAGTGATGGCAGATCAGGTCCGCGTCAGTGCGGATCCTTTCATACACGTATTCGATTTTATCCATGCCCGAAATATCATAGGGAAAGGGCGTCAGGCCCAGGTAGAAGGGCCGGGACGTGTGGTTGATGGTGACATCGCCGGGCAGCAGCGCGGTCAGGGCCAGGCCGGCAGGGTCGGCCTGTTCCTCGGTTTTTTTGCAAGATAGGGCGAAGGACAACGCGGCTATAAAAATGAAAATCAAAGTAATTTTTGTTTTATTCATGGTCATGGCTCCTTGGGGCAATCCTGTCAATAATACAAAATATCAGGGGATCCGGCAAATTAATTGATGAATTAATTACCGCGCATATGCCCAGGGTTTTGATGAGTTCTATGTTTTATATTATAGATGCTCTATCGCCAGCCGGTTGAACCGCTCCGCGTGCTCGTCATGGGGGCAGTGGCCGGCCTTATCGAAAATAACAAGCTTCGCGATGAATAAAAATATGCTTTACTTTCAGGAATATGGCATTACATTCATTACATGATCAATCAAACCCTGAACGACATCAAGCAAACCGTCGCTTTCTTTAGTCCTGATAACGAGATAATACTGTTCGGGTCCAGGGCGCGGAATGACCATACCGAAACAAGCGATTACGATATAATGGTCATAATACCCGGTTCCATTTCCATTGAGGAAAAAATAAAACTTTCAGGGATGATAACGCGCGCCCTCGCCAAGAAAAAAATATCCGCTGACGTTTTGATAGAGAGCAGGGAGGAAATAGATATTAAAAAAGCGTTACCTGGGACCATTGTACGGGAGGCGGTTCGGGAGGGGATACGGATTTGACTCCTTCCGGGCTTGAATATGTCAGAAATTGGCTTATCAAGGCAAATAACGATATAAAGGTCGCTGAACGCGAATTAAATTCAGCCGATCCGGTTACTGATGCGGTTTGTTTTCATTGCCAGCAGGCTGTGGAGAAGTTCCTTAAAACATACCTGATTTTTCATAGTCGTGAAGTTGGCAAAACGCATAATGTATATATACTTCTTGAGGATTGTGGCGAGATTGATGCTGAGTTTGTCGAAGTTGATTTGAAAAATATAAACTTTTTCGGGGTCAATGTAAGATATCCTGATGAGTTCTATACCCCAACGATCGATGAATCACGTGAATACCTTGATATCGCAAAAAAGATCAAGAGCATGGTTGAGGATAGATTGCAATTATAGAACCCAACCAGACATAATAATTACCCGGTAATTCCTTCTTTAATACCGCAAGCTGAAAAAATTTCTTATTGAAAAAAAAGGGCACCCCTGTAGTGTGTGTCTTACTTTTTGTCCGATACGGGTCAATGCATGACGAAAACAGCGGTAAAACATATAGTCAAAATCAACACCGAGATGTGCAAGGGGTGCGGTCTCTGCGTCGCCTACTGTCCGAAGAAGGTCCTGAAAGAGTCCGAGCACCTGAACAAGGCCGGTTACCATTACGCGGAGCCGGGAGACATGGACCAGTGCACCGGGTGCCTCATCTGCACCCTGGTCTGCCCCGAGGTGGTGATCGAGGTGTACGATGAATAAGATCTTCATAAGCGGCAACCACGCCTTTGCCGAGTCGGCCATACGGGCCGGGTGCAGGTGCTATTTCGGCTATCCCATCACCCCGCAGAACGAGCTGGGCGAGTACATGGCCGACCACATGCGGCGCGAGGGCCGCGTCTTCATACAGTCCGAAAGCGAAACAGCGGCCATCAACATGGTCATCGGCGCAGCTGCCACCGGCTCCCGGGTCATGACCTCGTCGTCGAGCCCCGGCGTGAGCCTCAAGCAGGAGGGGATATCCTTCCTGGCCGGGTTCGAGCTCCCGGCGGTCATCGTGAACGTGATGCGCGGCGGCCCGGGCCTCGGCAACATCGCGCCGGCCCAGGGCGACTACTTCCAGGCGACCCGCGGCGGCGGCCACGGCGACTACCGCACCCCGGTGTTCGCGCCGGCATCGGTCCAGGAGATCGCGGACCTCACCTACCACGCCTTCGACGTGGCGGACCGGTACCGCACGCCGGTCATGATGCTCTCCGACGGCATGATGGGCCAGATGAAGGAGCCGGTCGTGTTCCCGGAGAGGATCGCGGAGCTCCCGGCGAAGGAATGGGCCCTGGGGGGACGGGGCGACGGCCCCAGCCGGTACCTCTGCTCCCTCATCCTGGACGCCATGGAGATGGAGCGCCACAACTGGAAGCTGGTGCGCAAATACAATGAAATCGAGAAGAACGAGATACGCTTCGAAGAATACATGACCGACGACGCGGAGATCATCGTCATCGCCTACGGCACCACGGCGCGAATCGCCAAGGGCGCCATCAAGCGGGTGCGGAAGGACGGCGTGCGCGCCGGCATGATACGGCCCATCACCCTCTGGCCCTTCCCGAAGCAGGTCCTGAACGACCTGGCCTCGCGGGTCAAGACCTTCGTGGTCTTCGAGATGAGCACCGGCCAGATGCTGGAGGACGTGCAGATAGCCCTGGAGGGCAAGGCGGACATCATCTTCCACGGCAGGCCGGGAGGCGTTGTGCCCACGCCGGTCGAATTCGCCCGGATCATTTACCGGGAATACCAGAAAACAGCGAAGTCATAACCATGAAACTCAAGAACCCATGGCCGAAATATTACAAGAAAGACGTGGTCACCCACTACTGCCCCGGGTGCGGCCACGGCATCGTGCACCGCATCGTGGCCGAGGTGCTGGAGGAGCTTGACCTGGGCAAGCGCGCCATCTGCGTGAACCCGGCGGGCTGCGCCGTGCTGGCGTACCTCTACTTCGATTTCGACGTGATCGAGTCGGCCCACGGCCGCGGCACCGCCATCGCCACCGGCGTCAAGCGCTCGCGGCCGGACCTGTTTGTGTTCACCTACCAGGGCGACGGCGACCTCTCCGCCATCGGCACGGCGGAGACGATCCACTCAGCGAACCGCGGCGAGAACATCTGCGTTATCTTCATAAACAACGCGGTATACGGCATGACCGGCGGCCAGCTGGCGCCGACCACGCTCCTTGAGATGAAGACCACCACCACGCCCCTGGGACGCGACCCGAAATACGACGGGTATCCGCTCCACATAACGGACGTCGTGGCCCAGTTTCCCGGCGTCGTGTACGCGGAGCGGGTGGCCGTGGACGGGCCGGCTGGTATCCGCAAGACCAAGAAGGCCATCACCACCGCCTTTCAGACCCAGGTGGACGGCCTCGGCTATTCCATCATCGAGGTGCTGTCGCCCTGCCCGACGAACTGGAAGCTGTCCCCGGTGGATTCCTTCAAGTGGGTCACGGACGTGATGATGAAGGAATTCCCGACCGGCGTACTGACAGACAAGAGGAAGAAGGTTTGATATGCTGCTGAAACTACTGATCGCCGGTTCCGGGGGGCAGGGAGTGCTCACCATAGGCAACGTGCTCGGCAACGCCGCGATGCTCGATAATTTTCATGTGACCTACCTGCCTTCCTACGGGGCGGCCATGCGGGGCGGGACTGCCAACTGCACCATCTGCATATCGGACGAGGAAGTGGCGTCTCCCGTGGCGTCCACGCCGGACATACTGGTCGCCATGAACCAGCCGTCCCTCATGACCTTCATCACCAGGCTTGAGGCCGGAGGACAGCTCCTGTATAACATGGATCTCGTGGACTCCGTTCCCGAGCGTCATGACGTCGACATTTTCGGCGCGCCGGTCAACAGGGTCGGCCGCGAACTCGGCAGCGAGCGCGGGGCCAACATGGTCATGCTGGGCTCCCTGGTGAAGCTGATCAAGATCATAAAGATCGAAACCGTCATGCAGAGCATCGAGATGATGATGGGTTCCAAGAAAAAGCTCGCCGAGTCTAGCCTGAAGGCCCTGCAGGCGGGGTACGACGGATTTCCGTTCGAGAAATAACCCTCACCCCCCCGTCCCCCTCTCCCACAAGTATGGGAGAAATGAGAGGGGGTGAGAAATAAAGAGGTAACACCATGCCAGTCACCCAGGTTTCCATAGCCGTTGAGAATAATCCCGGCAGCCTTTACAAGGCGACATCGCTCCTTGAGAAGGAGCAGATAAACATCAAGGCCATCATGGCTTCTTCGGGGCTGAACCCGGTGCAGGTGCACATGATCGTCGACGATCCGGAACGGGCGGTGAAGGTCCTTGAGATGAACAAGTTCACGGTCTCCACCAGGGAGGTCGTGGCGGTCGCGGCGCCGGACCACCCGGGGGGCCTCAATGCAATATTGCGCCCCCTCATCGAGGCTAAAGTCAATATCGACTGCATGTATCCCTTCATTTACCTCAAGGGGGACGAGGCCATCATCATCCTGGAAGTCGACAAGATCAAGGAAGCCAAGGCGGTGCTAAAGAAGCACTGGGTGAAGACCTATGACAGGGAAATTTTCAAGTCATAGGGCCTTGAGTATCTTTCTTCAATTTAAATTCACATCACCGCCGTTAGTTATCGGTTCTTTCCCGTACTTCACTTGCTCTGACACCCATTCCTTTCCTCTGTTTGCTCTGACCCTTAAGATGGGCCGGGAATTCCGATAATTATCGGTTATCTTTTGACTTTTTTGGCTTTGTTGCTCTGACCCCTTCTTTAATTGTGTAGTATATTACAATTCACAGATACTTATCGGTCCTCCCTGCCGTTTATGATGTTTGCTCTGACCCCATTCACACAACCGTTTTAATGATTGAGTTTTTGTATACAATATGCGAGTATGACCGGATAAATGTACTTCTTAACAAACAGTCCCCAATAAAATAACTATTAAGGAGGCCTCAATGACATCTCGCATACTTTCCGGTTTTATGGTATTTGCCCTGGCCCTGACCCTTGTCGCCGGCATCGGCTGCAAAGGCGGAATGGATAAGAAAATCATCGGGACGTGGTCCTATGACCACACGGAGTCGAAGATGTTTTCCGACAGGGCCATAACAATGAAGGTTTTCAACGAATGGACCATCACCTTCAAGGCCGACGGCACGTATGAAGAAAGAGCGGTCATGGACGCGGCAAAGGCCCCGGATGTCGCCAGCGGCACCTACACGTTCAAGGACAACAAGATAATCCGGAGCAAGAACCCGATGCCGCTGGAAATCATCAGGGTCACGGGGGACGAGCTCGTGTTCTCCAGCGTGAAAAATGTGAACCAGTTTTTTAAAAAGAAGTAGCGTCCGGAAGCCTGCTGACTATCGTGTGCCTGAAGTTTCGGGCACACGAAACCAATCGTTCAGGATCAAACCCATGTACACCCTCGGCATCGATATCGGCTCAATCACCACCAAGGCGGCTGTCATGAAGGACGGCGCTTTCGTGGGCGCCCACGTCGGCTTCACCGGCTACAACGTGGGCAAGGCATGGCGCCACGTCACGGACGAGCTCCTCTCCGCCCTGGCCCTGGACTTCTCGGCCATGGAGAAGATCGTGTCCACCGGCTACGGCAGGAACGGCGTCGAAGCCGCGCACAAATCGGTCACGGAGATCACCTGCCACGCGGCAGGGGTCCATTACAGCGCGCCCCATATCCGCTCCATAATCGACATCGGCGGGCAGGACTCGAAGTCGATCGTCCTTGACGAAAACGGCAGGGTGAAGGATTTCGTGATGAACGACAAGTGCGCCGCCGGCACCGGCCGCTTCCTCGAGGTGATGGCGCGGGCCCTCCAGGTCGACCTGGAGGACTTCGGCGAGATATCGCTCCAGGCGGTCAGGCCGGGCAAGATATCCAGCCTCTGCACGGTCTTCGCCGAATCCGAGGTCATATCCCTCATCTCCAAGGGAGAGGGGCGGGAGAACATCATCGCCGGGATACACGAGTCGATCGCCACGCGCATATCCGCCATGGCCACCCGCGTGGGCGTGAAGCCGCCCCTGATGATGACCGGCGGCGTGGCAAAGAACATCGGCGTGGTGAAGGCACTCGAGGACAAGCTCGGCATGAAGATCGAGGTGTCGCCGTCGGCCCAGGTGATGGGGGCCATCGGCGCTGCCGCCATAGCGGCCACCCTGTAAGGCCGTTCAAGCTGGATTGGGAAAAAGGCCATGGGCACTCTTATCGTCTACATGTCAAAGCACGGCTGCGCCGAAAAGGCCGCCCGCATCATCTCCGAAAGTCTTGCCGACGGCGATGTGACCGCCGTTGACCTGAAATCCAGAGCGGACATTGACCTTTCCCGGTACGACACGGTCATTATCGGCGGTTCCATCTACCTCGGCTCAATCCAGAAGGGCCTCCGTAAATTCTGCGAAAAAAACCTCCCGGAACTGCTGACGAAGCGGATCGGCCTCTTCATCTGCTGCATGAACCAGGATGAGGCGGCGCGGAAACACTATGAGGCGGTCTTCGATGAGGCGCTTCGGACCCATGCCGCGGCCGCGGGCATCTTCGGCGGCGAGCTCGACTTCGACCAGCTGAGCCTTCTCGAGAAAAGCGTTCTCAGCCAGGCGGTGAACATCACCGAGAGCGTGTCGCGCTTCGACAAGTCGGCGGTGCGTAAGTTCGCGGCGAAGTTAACTCGAGCTTTGGGGTGATTCTCCAATTATTTTATAATTTCGTAATCCCGCCAAAATTTTTATCTCTTGGATATCCCCGCTCGTATACATAATGAATGAAATAAACCGAATTTTCGGGTGATGTTAATGAAAGAGATGATGGAATCAGATGCTATTTTGCGTAAAATCCATGTAATTCGTGATCAGAAGGTCATGTTAGATCGTGACCTGGCGGTTCTGTACGAAGTTGAAACAAGGGTGCTGAACCAGGCGGTCGGCAGAAATATCACCCGGTTTCCCGCCGATTTCATGTTTCAGTTTGACGATACGGAGTTCAAGAAATTGATATCACAAATTGTGATATCAAACCGCGGAGGTACCCGGAAGCGTCCGTATGCCTTTACCGACAGGGCGTGGCCATGCTTTCAAGTGTTCTTAAAAGCGAGCGCGCTATCCAGGTGAACATTCAGATTATGCGGGCTTTCACAAGGCTCCGGCAAATGATATCCTCCCATGAGGATCTGCGTAAGAAAATCGAGGCCATGGAAGAAAAATATGACGGGCAATTCAGGGTCGTTTTTGAAGCTATAAAGGAACTGCTCGATATAAAATCGAAACCGGGGGAAAAGATTGGTTTTAAATAGGACCACGGTTTCGATTCCCACGCCACCCCTCTCCATTTCATGGAGAGGGGCCAGGGGTGAGGAGGGATAGGAGAGAGGACGGCGTGGGTTGCGCCTTTACTCCGGATACCCGGTAATATCCCTGATTCTCTTAAAGAGCGGCTCCAGGCGCGGGTATATATCCAGGTATACCTTCGTATAGAGGTCGTCATAGAGCCGGTGGTTGGCCGCGATCGGCTCGAACACTTCCTTAACCCTGGTCATGGCCTTCACCGCGGACGGAAAGTCCGGATAGAGTCCCAGGCCCACGGCAGCGTCGATGGCCGCTCCCAGGGCCGAGGTCTCGTAGGTGTGGGGGCGCTCAGCCGGAAGGCCGAATACGTCCGCCGTGATCCGCATCGCCATGTCGCTCTGCGATCCCCCGCCTGACACCCGGAGCTGCGTGACCGGGACCCCGGTTTTGCGTTGGGTGTACTCCGCCCCCTCGCGCAGGGCGTATATCAGACCCTCGAGGATCGCCCGGTACAGGTAGGCCCTGTTATGCACGTCGCCGAACCCGATGATCGATCCCTTGGCGTAATGCTCGGTGTTGATGCCGGGCGACCAGTAGGGCTGCAGCATGAGCCCCATTGAGCCCGGGGGGGTGTTCCGGATGAGGGCGTCAAAGAGCTTTTCCGGGACCTGGCGCTTCTTCTTCGCGATCTCGCGCTCGACCAGGCCGAACTCTTCCTTGAACCAGCTCACCATCCAGAAGCCCCGGAACACCATGTACTCGGTGTAGTAGGAATCAGGCACCGAGAAGGGATAGGGCGGCCTCATGGGAAATATCTCGATGTACTTCTTCGTTGCGGTGTTGAAGGTCGCGGTGGTGCCGAAGCTCAGACACCCTGTCTCCGGCGTGAGGCAGCCCGCGCCGAGCATCTCGCACCCCTTGTCCGTGCCCGCCGCGATCACGGGGAGCCCCTCCGGTATGCCGGTCTCCCCGGAGGCCCGGCGGGTGATCCGTCCCAATACCTCGGCCGGCTTCACCAGGTCCGGGAGCTTTTCCCTCTCGATGGGGAACAGGAGGCGCTTGACGTCGAACCTGCCGATGTCCCACCGGTATGTCTTGCTGTTGAAGGGAAGGTATCCCACGTTGCACCCGACCGAGTCCGTGTGCTCTCCCGTAAGCTTGTAGGTGAAGAACCCGGAGAGGAGCAGGTACTTATGGGTCTTTTCCCATATTTCCGGCTGGTTCTGGCGGATCCAGTTCGCCTCGCAGGTCCCCATAGCCTCCTCGACTGTATGAAGGAGGCCGGCCGCCTTCAGCACAGGCCGCATGGCAGCCGGGAGCATGCGGGACGGGTCGGCCATCCGCTGGTCAAGCCAGGTGATCGCCGGCCGGAGCGGCTTGCCGTCCGCGCCCAGGTTGATCACCGTCGCCCGCTGGGTGGTCAGCGTAACGCCGGCCAGCTTCTCCTTCGCCCTGCCAGCGCCGCGCAGGAGCCCGCGGCAGGCCTCGCAGACCGTCTTCCAGTAGTAGTCCGGGTGCTGTTCCGCCCACCCCGGATGATCGGAGAAATAGGGCTCTATCGCCTTCTTGACGATGCGGAGAATGTCGCCCTTCGTGTCGATCAGGGCCGCGCGGATCGACTGGGTCCCCGCGTCTATTGACAGGATTAATTCGCCGGTTGATTTTTTCGTTTTCATGACGTTCACTCTCCTTTTGTTGCCCCCCGACACCCCGGAGGGGGGCTTAATTGGTTTATCCAGAGAAGTAAGTACCCCTCAGGGGGATTTAGGGGATTTCAGTCTATTCAATCCAGGTCCAGTATGCCCCCCGGGTTCATGATCCTGTTCGGGTCAAAATGCTTTTTAAGGGCGCGGATAACGGCCATCTGGTTCTTCCCGATATGGGGCTCGAGCCATGGGGCGAGCATGCGGCCCATGCCGTGGTGGTGGCTCGGGGAGCCGCCGTGCTTCGTGATGGCGTCGATGATCCCGCTCTGGAAGGCGAGGTACGATTTCACGCTGTCCAGCTTCATGATGAAAATGAAATAGAGGTTCGTGCCCTGGGGATAGAAGTGCGACGCGTGGGTCATGCAGATGGTGCCGGGACGCTTCTTGATGAAGGCGCGCACACCCTGGTGCAGGCGGTGCAGGTTGTCCCAGGTAACGGCCGACTCGAGGGTATCGACCACGATGCCGTAGTCCATGAGGTCCTCCCGCATGTAGGGCTCCTTGTACCGGGTCTTCTCCCATTTCTTCGTCGCGTATCCCGTGAGGGACATGGCGCCGTGCTTTTTGAATATCTTCCCTATCATTTTCCTCACGTGCTTTGCGTATCCCTTTTCGCCCTCGGCCGTGCCGATGAAGAGGCACCGCTCCATCGGCCTGTAGCCGCGGAGGCGCATGAAGGTGTCAACGGCCGTGCCGTGGATGCCGAAGAGCTTGAGGCCCACCTCGGTCTCCTCCGGGTCGGATATCCGGTAGACCGCGGGCATGCCGAACTCGCCCTGCATCACCTCGCGGCTCGCCTCGACCGCCGCCTCCCACGTGGGGAACATGTAGGCGTAGCGCTGGCGGTTCTCCGGCATGTATTTGAATATCCTCATGGTCACTTCCACCAGGATGCCGAAGGCGCCCTCGCTCCCCTTCATGATGTCGTTCACCTTCGGGCCGGTCGCCGTGCCCGGGTAGTCGAGGGTCCTGATGTCGCCGACCGGCGTCACGTACTCCCCGCTCAGCGCGATGTGGTAGGCGTCGCCGTAGTAGGTGGACGCCTGGCCGGAGCCCAAGGTCACGACCCATCCCCCGACCGATGAGAATTCGAAGGACTGGGGAAAGTGCCCGCAGGTATAGTTGTGCTTGGTCCCGAAGTTTTTGACCGCGTTGTTCAGGGCCTCCTCGTAGGCCGGGCCCATCATGCCCGGCTGGACCAGGGCGGTCTGGTTCGTCTCGTTAATGGAGAGCAGTTTATTCATGTGCGTCTGCAGCACCAGGGTCACGCCGGGCTTCTTCGGCCTGAGGCCCAGCGTGACCGACGAGCCGCCGCCGTAGGTGTAGACCGGGATCTTCCTTTTATTGCACCGGGCCACGATGGCGCGCACCTCATCCTTGGAGCGGGGATGGAGCACCACGTCCGTCACGGTGCCGATCTTCCCGCTGCGGAGCTCGGAGGCCTCTTCCATGGTCTTGCCGCGGCTGAAACGGAGGCGGCTGTACCCGTCGAGGGCGACGTTTTCTTTGCCGACGATGGCCTCGAAGGCCCTGATATCGGGCTTGCCGATCCGAATCTTCTGGGTGACCGATACCGGTTCCAGGCCCTCGAGCCTCTTCGTCCTGAAGTCGTCGTCGGTCATGCCGAATTCTTCCTTCATCATCTCGTACCATTCGTCGCTCGGGTGCTTGAATTCGTCCGGCGCCCCCCACTTGAAGATCGACCGGTACGATCCGGCCGGCGCCGCTGTTTCGGTCCAGTCCGGTATGAATCCTTTATGCCTGGTCATGTGGTTTCTCCTTAATTAATGGAAGTTATTATTTCGCACTGTCTGGTTTCTACAGGCTCAATCTATCGCCCGCTGGGGGTACGACGTCACTGCCGGCCCCAACCCTCACTCTGCTATTTTGACCTCACCCCGCCTTCGGCGCGCCCTTTCCTTAAAAGGAGAGGGCTTCCGTATAAGCTTCTTTTCTCAGGCTCCCCTCTCCATTTTATGGAGAGGGGCCGGGGGTGAGGTTGCTTGCTCCGTCACTCCTCACAATGGCAAATTTAAAAACTATCTCAATTTAAACAAATGCGCCGCCGGGTTGACCAGCTTCCCGTGGGTCTTGTTCATGAAGGCCCGCGCAATGCAATAGAGCGATACGACGGGATTTACCGGCGCCATCTTCATGGGGTTCACCTTCATGAGGCGGCACATCGATTCCGTCGTGGCCTGGAGGTCGTTGCAAAGGCCGCTCCGGTACACCAGCCTCGTTCCCAGGCGCCGGATAAGCGCGTCGCCCAGCTCCTCGATAGCGCAGTGGCCCGCGATAAGGACCGGCCCCTGTATTGAATCTATCTCGCGCCGGTCGAATCCCTTGCCCATCACCAGGGTCCATCCGCCCCGTCCCCTGAAATCCTTCGACAGCGTCTGAAGAACGGCGAGGGGATTGTTGACGCATCCCTCGCGGCACGCCATTTCTTTTCCTTTGATGATCCTCACGTCGGAGGGGAATTCCTGGAACAGGTCGAAGGGATATTTCCCGCCGAACTTCTTTAAATCGCCGATGACGTCGAAGCTCCTCATGTCGCGGTAATCGCCGTGTATGGTGATATCGACCAGTTTCGCCACGCCGTCCCCGAGCTTTCGTTCGACGGCCAGCCTGAGGTGTGGCACGTCCTTGACGTCATAGCCGAAGACGCGCGCTCCCACGATGTCCGCCGCCACCACGTTGGGGCTCCCGATGAGGAGGCCGAAGGGTTTGACGCAGGTGTCCGCCAGGGCCAGGGCGTTGTAGTGGCCGTAGATGCTGCCTTCCACGCCGTCTATCAGGGTGAAGTCCGGCCTGATCCGGGCCAGGACATCGGCAAGCTTGCTGTGGAGGTTGTAGTTGTGGTCATAGCCCCGGTCCTCGTGGCGCGGGAAGGCCCACTGGTTCTTGATGCCCAGGGTCACGACGCCCATGGAGTGGGTCTTCAGCTTCGGGAGGTTGATGTACAGGACCTCGTTTCTCCGGGCGATGATGTCCGCCACGGTCTTCGATATCCGGTAGGTGTTCCGGTCGTAGACGACCCGGGATCCCCCGGAACCGGGCTTGTCCGAGAAGGCGACCTCGACGGTTTCCTCCTCGTCGAGATAGACCGGGATGGCGCCGAGCTTTCGGCATATCTTCGCATACCCGGTAATCTCGAAGACCAGGCGCGTGATGTTGCACTGGGTCGAGTTTTCAAAGACATAGATGTTCCCCGCGCCGGCTTCCTTCCAGTAGCGGACAGCCGCCTCCAGGACTTCCGGTCGGGTGAAGGCGTAGGGCTTGGAATCGACGGCGTTCGGCTTGATGTAGACGTCGCCGCCGGGCTTCAGCATCTTTTTGCCGCCGTAAAAATCGAAAATTTCCCTCACGCCGGCATCGACCTCCGTGCGAAGGGGTTCCGCCAGCGGCCGGAACTCGGTGAAGGTCTTCTGGCCGTGGCCGGCCCCGAGCTTCTTTATGTAGGCGCTTTTCAACGGGTCGAAGGATTTCTTTGCCATGACAGCCTCCTCGGGGTGATTCCGCTATCGGTCTGCCCCCGGCCTAGCGCGGCAGCGCCAGCAGGGCCGAGGCTTTTTGTGTTTCATCCGCCTTTTTCGCGCTGTCCCACCCGAGTTCGGTTGCGGCGACATCCGCGACTTTCCGCAGCACATCGTCGCCGGGATGCCCCAGGGTGCCGATGCCCGTGCGCCTGAGCATGATATCGGCAAGCGTCCGCGCCATTTCCTCGCGGACCGCGTACACGACCTCGGCGAGTATTTCGCCGTCGGCGTTCAGCGGCTCCGAAAGCTTCGGATCGGTTCTGGCTATGTCAAGGACGGCGCGGTATTCGGTGCCGTAGGCGGTGCCCAGGTATTCCATGCCCGGCATGGATGTCCCGGCGCGGAGCGACGCCATGAAGGCCCTGATGTCGGGGATGTCGCAGCCGGCCAGGCGCTGCTTCGCCGTGACGCAGGGGCCGTGTCTGCGGCCGGATTTTCTTCTCACAAGCTCCATGACCTTTTCTGCGAGGTTCCGGCTGGTCGTGTACTTGCCCCCCTCGACGGAGATCAGCCCCTCGACCCCGTCGTCCGCGTTGTCGTATATCTCGTAGCGCCGCGACTGGGAGTAGGTGCCGGCGGTCTGGTCCTCCACCAGGGGCCTGAGGCCGCCGTAGACGTGCTGGATGTCTTCGTGCCGCAGGGTCCCGTCGCCGAAGGATTCGTTCACCTCCTCGAGAAATTCCGTGACGCTCTCCCGCGATACGCGGTATTCGTCGGGGTTTCCCACGTATTCCCGGTCGGTGGTGCCGATGAGGGTGTGGCCCCGCCAGGGGATGAAGAAGATATGGCGGCCCCGGGCGGTCCTGAGTCCCACCATGTGCTCGTTCACCATTTTTTTCGTTATCAGGTGTATACCCTCGGAGCGGCGGATGTGGCGTTCGGCCTCGCGCTTCAGCGCCCTCGAAAGGACGATGTCGGCCCAGGGTCCGGTGCAGTTTACCACCAGGGAGGCGTTGATCCGCACGGCGGCGCCGGTGAGGAGGTCCGTCACCGAAAGTCCCGTCACCTTTTTCCCGTCAATGATGAAGTCGTCGACACGGGCGTAGTTCGCCGTCCGGGCGCCGCGCTCCACCGCGGATCTGATGAAGGCCAGGGTGAGCCGCTCGGGAAAGGCGCTCAGGCAGTCGTAGTAGACGAAACCGCCGTTGAGCCGGTCGGGGCGCACGCTTCCCTCGCGGCGGAGCACCTCCTTCCGTGAGAGGGCGCGGTGAAGGGGAAGGGCCTTCCCCTTGTCCCAGGTGCGCCCTTTGTCGTAGGAAAGGATATCGTACAGGATCATGCCAGCCCTCATCGCCTCGCGGCCGTTCATCAGGCCCTGGCCGGAGTAGGTCGCGATGAGCGACGGCAGGGGGTGCACCAGGTTGGGCGCGATGTTCTCGAGGGTCTGCCGCTCCCGCAGCGACTCGCGCACCAGGCCGAACTCGGCGTTGGCCAGGTAGCGGAGGCCGCCGTGGATCAGCTTCGATGTCGCCGAAGACGTGGCGCCGCCGAAGTCGCCCTTTTCCAGGAGGGCCACGGAATAGCCCCGGGCCGCCGCGTCATAGGCCACGGCGGCTCCCGTAATGCCGCCGCCGATGATCGCCAGGTCAAAAACTTCGCCGTTATATTGCTCGATAAACCGTTTCATCTGATTCCATCCTTGTTCATTTTTTCATTGAGGATTCGAATTGTTTTGTCTTCAGCGAATACGAGGAGATCGTACATGATCTTTTTCGATTTGTCGGGCCTGCGTTCCCTGATCGCATCGACTATCTCGCCATAGAAGCGTGTCGTGCGCTTCAGGTTGAACGGATCGGCGAAATAGAGGGTCAGGAGCTCCGCCACCAGGCCGCTGTTGTTGAAGAAGTTCAGGATGATGACAAAGGGGATGTTCCTGCTGGCCCGGCCGATGGCGCGGTACAACAGCATGTCGCGGTCGTTCAGGGTGAGGCTGCCGTCGCCGATGACCCGCTCCATTTCCGCGAGGTCGCCGTCGGTCCTGTTCAGGGCCGCCTGGAAGGCCACGTCGGGGAGGATGAGGCGCCTGAGGTCCAGGAGGCCCTTCAGTATCGTGACGTCGTAACTGCCGCCGCTCCTCATGAGGGCGGGGAGGAGCTCCAGGCTCCCGCTGTCAAGGTAGTCCTTGACGTACACGCCGTCGCCGTGGCGGATCTCCACCAGGTCCAGCATCTCCAGCTTCTTGAAGGCCTCCCGGAGGGTTGACCGGTTCACGTCGAGGCTCTCGGCAAGGTCGCGCTCCGGCGGGAGCTTGTCCCCAGACCGGAATTGTCCGGACAGAATCTTCTCCTGGAGCTGCTCGACGATTCCCTCATGGAGCCTTGTTTTCTGGAGCGGTGCGAGAGTGGCCATTGTTCCTTCCCTGGCGGATACTTATGATACATATAGTGGTCGGGTGGTCCGACCAATTTTAATATACTATATAATGTGCTATGCGTCAAGGGGGAGGGGGTGATTTTTTTTTCGAAACGTCATTATTTACAAAAAGTGCTTGCACTTTTTTTGCGATCAGCATATTATGTCTCATCAGCTATATTTCGATACCTCCTTTTGATAACTTTTTAACTTAATCCCCCCTTGGGGCACGGGGGGATTTTTTAACGCGGTAATCCAAAAAAATTCCTGGAGATGCGGGCCGGTTCGAACGGGGTAGTGATTGCATGGATGAAACACTTTCAGAACGGAGCGGCGAAGAGGCCGATCTTTTTTCGTACCGCGCGCCGGTCGTTGAAACTGAAGACGAGGCAATAGCCGGCGAGACCTTCATCCGTCGGCTTCTCGAAAACGGCACTCCGGCGTACAATGTCAATTTCCTCCTCCGCCTTGAGGCCTATTCCCTCCAGCTCGCCTACTCGCATAACAAGATACTGTCCCTGTCCAACTCGCGGACCCGGATCCTCGCGCACCAGGTGGAGAGCACCCACCGCGTGCTGAGCGCCCTGAACCAGCGGTTCCTCATTGCCGACGAGGTGGGCCTCGGCAAGACCATCGAGGCGGGACTCATCATCAAGGAGCTCGAGTACCGGTACCGGTACCGCCGCATGCTCATCGTGTGCCCGGCTTCCCTCATGTGCCAGTGGCAGAACGAGATGCAGAGCAAGTTCAACGACCGCTTCGCCATCATGGACCGCAGGGAACTCCGGCGGATAGCGCAGTCGAAGCGGGGCGCGAACCCCTGGGAGGCCCATGACAAGATCATATGCTCCCTCGACTTCATCAAGAACCGGCGCTACCTGAAGATTCTGCAGAACACGTCGTGGGACGCGGTGATCTTCGACGAGGCGCACCGCCTGCGGAGGGACGCAAAGCGCGCCACCCTCGCCTACGAGGCCGCGCAGGTGATAGCCGGGCGGACCAGGGCGCTCCTGCTCCTCACGGCGACCCCCTTCCGGGGCGTCCTCGAAGAGCTCTATTACCTCATCGCGCTCCTGGACCCTAATATCCTGGGCCCCTTCCAGTCCTATCACCATGACTACTGCATCGACAATGCTGATCTGTCGACCCTCCGCGGGAAGATCGCCCCCGTGCTGATACGCCGCACGAAACAGGAGGTCGGGGGCTTCACCCGGCGCTGCGCCCGCACCGTCCGGTTCGATCTTTACCCCGACGAGCGGGAGCTGTACGACGCGACCACCCAGTACGTGGCCGAGGAATTCAACCGCGCCATGCAGAGCGAGAACCGCGCCGTGGGTTTCGTCATGACCATATTCCAGAAGCTCCTCGATTCCTCGACGCACGCCCTGGGGTGCGCCCTGGAGCGGCGGATGAGACGCCTGCGGGAGCTCGCGGACAGGGTGGAGCTTTCACAGCGCCTCGACCGCGTTGCGGCCATGGACGAACCGGACCTGATCGACTGCGCCGAGGAGGTGGACGACCTGGTCTGCATGACTTCCCGCTCGACCGTCGCCGAGATGCGGAAGGAGGCCGACACCCTGGAGCGACTGGTGGGCCTTTCGAAGGCCATCGCCGTCAACAAGAAGGCGGAGAAGCTCGCGGACCTCATACGTTCCCTTAAAAGAAAAGGCTTCAAGAAATTCCTCATCTTCACGCAGTTCAGGACCACGCAGGATTACCTGGCGGAGTTCCTGAAGGGGCATGACATCGAGGTGTTCCACGGCTCCCTGGGCCGCGACGAGAAGGAGCGGGCCATCGCGCGCTTCAAGGACGAGGCGCAGATACTCATTTCCACCGAGGCGGGCGGCGAGGGGAGGAACATGCAGTTCTGCAATATCCTCATCAACTACGACCTGCCCTGGTCGCCCCTGAAGATCGAACAGCGCATCGGCAGGCTCCACCGGTTCGGCCAGGCCGACGACGTGTACATCTACAACTTTTCCACCAAGGACACCGTTGCCGAGCGCGTGCTGGAGATCCTGGCGCGCAAGCTCCGGCTCTTCGAAGAGTCGATCGGCGCGCCGGACGTGCTCCTGGGGCAGATCGAGGACGAGCTCAAGCTCGGGTCGCTCTTCATGGAGATGGCCGCCGGCCTGCGAAGCGCCACCGCGGTGGACGACGAGGTGGAACGGCGCCTCGAGCTGGCCCGCAGGGGATACGAGAAAATCTCGGAGCTCACCGTCGCCGACCGGATCGACTTCAACTACGATGAATACTACCGCGTCACCCTGAAGGAGCGCAGGTTCTCCAACCGGAGGATCGAGAACTTCGTGAACATCCTCATGGAGGCCGACGACGACACGGCGCGGTGCCTCGCCCGTGACCGGGACGGCCTCTACCGCGTCGCCTGCGAAGGCGAGGGGAAAGAACCGGTCTGGCGCCCGGGGACCTTCGACAGCGTCACCGCCCTTGACCGGGAACAGCTGGAGTTCCTCGCCTTCGGGCACCCGGTCATCGACCGCCTGGTGGCCCACTGCCAGGACCGCGCCTTCGGCGGCTTCACCGGCATACAGTCCGTGCGTCACCCGGTCCCCTTCACCGGCATGGTCTTCTATTACCTGGTGACCTTCACGTCGGTGGCCCGCACAAGGGAGATCATCGCCGTGGCGGTGGTCCCCGATGCGGGACTCTCCCCCGCGGACATAGAGGACATCGAAGCGGAGCTGTGCGTCCAGGAATGCTCCGGCGTCGGTGCCGGCGCCGATGCAGGCGCCGTCGGCGCCATCGCGCGGCGCGGTTATTGCTTTGCGGAGGCCCGGGCGCGGATCAACGAAAAGATCAAGGCCCGCAAGGCGGCGCTGAGCGAGGGCCTTGACGTCAGCATCGACCCGGAGATCGAAAAGATACGCGAATCCTATGACCGCCGGATAGCGGAGCTCGCGGAAAAACTAGATCTCCTCGAGGCCCAGTTCAAGTGGTACGGCAGAAATCTCAAGAGCACCATCACCCGCACGAAAAACCTCATAGAAAAGGCGAAAAATGACCGGGATTCCCTCCTTTTGAAATACAAGGGATTCCTCGGCATCGGCCATGAAATCGAGCTTCTCTGCGCCGGGATACTGGTTTCAAACCAGGATTGAGGGTTGCGCCATATCCTATTTTTTTATTGACAATGGAAGTGCAGTTATTGTATTGCTTGTTATCTTTTTTACCGGGGTACGGTCCAGGCAATGTCATTAGTTTCGTTTCAATATCTCGTTTTTTTCGTGGTCGTGGTGGCGTTCTTTTTCGCCGTTCCCCAGCGCTTCCGGTGGGTCTATCTCCTGGTCGCCAGCTATGTCTTCTACATGTGGTGGGACCCCAAGTACGCGATCCTGATCATGACAACCACGGTGACCGTGTATGGCACCGCGCTCCTGATGCACAACCGACCGGTATCAATCAAGAAGCTCTGCGTCGCCCTGAGCGTGGCGGTCAACCTGGGCATCCTCTTCATGTTCAAGTATTTTGCCTTTTTCAACAACAGCATACGCGATGTCATGGCCTTCTTCGGCCAGACCTACACGCCGCCGGTGCTGAACCTGCTCTTTCCCGTGGGCATGTCCTTTTACACCTTCCAGGCCCTCTCCTATACCGTTGACGTGTACCGCGGCACCAGGGAGCCGGAGCGGCGTTTCGGCATGTTCGCCCTGTACGTGAGTTTTTTCCCGACCCTTCTTTCGGGACCCATCGAGCGTTCCACGAGACTCCTGCCCCAGCTCTACCGTAAGGTCGAATTCAACTACGACAGGGTCGTGAGCGGCCTTATCCTCATGGGATGGGGCTTCTTTCAGAAGCTGGTCATCGCCGACCGGCTCGGCCAGTATGTGAACATGATCTATAACCAGCCCCAGTATTTCAACGGGCTCCCGGTCCTGATGGCTATCTATTTCCTGGGCATCCAGGTCTACTGTGATTTTTCGGGCTACACCGACATCGCCATCGGCACCGCCCTGGTCATGGGGTACGAGCTCATGCCCAATTTCAAAAGGCCTTTCCTTGCCGCTTCCATCGGCGACCTGTGGCGGCGGTGGCACATATCCCTTATCTCCTGGTTCAGGGACTATCTCTATATCCCCCTGGGCGGCAACAAGGTGAGCAGGTTCCGCTGGCACCTGAACACGGTCATCGTCTTTACCCTGAGCGGCCTCTGGCACGGCGCCCTGTGGCCCCTGGTGGTCTGGGGGGCGCTAAACGGCGTGCTCATCGTCATAAGCCGGGTCACCTCCAGGGTCCGCGCCGCCGTCAGGGAGACCGTCTTCGGCGCCCTGGCAAAGGTCCACCCGGCGGTCTATTTCACCATTGCCGCCATCGCGGTCGCCCTTACCGTTTTCGGGAAGCCGATCGGCCTGGGCCTCGGCGGCAGGGTAGGGACCGGCTTCGCCGCCCTGCTGGTGCTGCCGGTGGCGGTCCTGAGCACCAGGAAAGAGAGGTTCCCCCGCTTTCTCGAGGGCGTGAAGAGCGCCCTGATGATAGTGATCACGTATCATCTTTTTGTCTTCGGCGGCATTTTCTTCAGGGTCAAGTCCATGTCCGACGGATGGTACATGCTCACCCATTTCTGGGGCACCAATTTCATGCAGCTGCCCCTCTTCTTCGACCTCGGTGAATTCATCCTCATGCTCCTGATGGTCCTCTTAATATGCGCGGTGAACTATATACAGGAAAGGCACGGCAGCATCAGGGAGATGATCAGGACGAAGCCATGGCCGGTGCGGTGGGCCCTCTATTATCTCCTGGCCATCTCGATAGTGGCCGGCATGCAGAAGACTTCCCAGTTTATTTATTTCCAATTTTAAGGTAGGGACGGACGCAGGGTTCACACATGAAAAAGTTCGTTATCAAAGCCGTTGTATTCTTGCTGCTCATCCTGTCCACGATCTTCGCGGTCATATACCTTCAGCCGGTGGACCCGGACAAATATCTCATGGTCATACTCGACAAGCACCGGCTGCTCAAAACGACGCCCCAGCCCCGGGTCATCCTTGTCGGCGATTCCAGCCTTGCCTTCGGCATGGACAGCGCCATGATACAAAAGGCGACCGGTTACAATGTCGTCAACATGGGGCTCCACGGCGGGCTGGGCCTCATCTATATCATGGACGAACTCAAACCGTATCTCAAGAAGGACGACATCGTCATCTTCGCCCTTGATTACACCCATTACATGGGGATCGGCACCGGCGACAACACCCTCATCGAGGTGACCATCGTCATGCCCTGGATCATCAAGTACTATTCCAGGGAGAACTATATGCCCTTCATCAATAGTATCCCCCTCACGTTCCAGCGGCGCCTCAAGGGCCTGTTCAATCCGAGCAAGGAAGGCGTCGGCCACCGTCGGTCCGGCTTCAACGAATACGGCGACAACATCGGCCACATCGGTCTCAAGTCCGATTACTTCAAGGGCATGGATTTCATCGCCAAGTATATCCCCCAGGCGCGGGAATTGAACATGACCCGCTTTCTGCCGGACCGCGTGAACGATGTCGTGGTCGACAAGCTGAACTGGTTCGCGTCCTACTGGGGGAGGCGCGGGGTGAAGGTATACCTGGCCTTTTCACCCCTCCTGGAAAACGACCGCCCCAGGCAGGAGAAGATCCTCCGGAGCCTTGACCGCGACATACGGAAGCGGGTAAAAATCAAGGTGATCGGCAGCCCGCTGACGTATATCTATCCTCAGAAATATTTCTTCGACAATGAATTCCATTTGAACGGGGAGGGACGGGAGCTGCGCTCCCGGCAGATGGTGGAAGACATGAAGACCGACCCGGTTCTTTCCCATGCCCCAGGACGCTGACCGCGCGTCAGAAAATACTTCCCGATCATAACTCTCCGCTGTATGGGGCCATGCCTGCGGCCGTGCCGGCATTTTTTTTGACTAAAAAAGCCGATCTGTACAGTAATTGAAAATTATTGAAAACTTTTCACGTTCAGCCGCGGTCAAAGAGACGCAGGGATGAAGGGAAAACCTGTGCTAAAAAAATACTTTTTTATAAAAAATGTTTGCCTGCTGATTATTTTGTATTATAAGAAAGATTCTAACGGACGTTTCAACAATTATCAGGCAAGGGCGCACGGCTGCCATGATTGGTGGCGGGTCATCAAAAGAAATCATCCGTCATCGGGAGAGCGTCTATAACATATGACAAAATCCATCCAAGGGGAACGATTATGATGCGAATAGCTGTCAGGAAGTATCGCTTTGTGGTCATTGCTGCCGCGGCGCTGGTGCTGGCTCTCTTGTTGAGCGACACGACGTGGACCGGGACCAGGAACGGGAATTCCCCGGCCCAGCTGAGGGCGCAGACAAACATAGAGAAAAAGAAAGATGAAATATTCAGGAAGTTCAACGAGAAAAAGGAACAGCTCGTCCGCAGTCCCGAAGAAATGAAGCAGATACTGGCGGATGTCCAGAAGAAAATAAAAGAAAAGAACATGAGTTTCGTGGTCTCCCTCAACGAAATGATGAAGTATAAAATTTCGCAGATCACCGGCGCCCAGGTGCCCCGGAACATCGAAAAGGAAGCGAAGGTCCAGTCCGAGATGGGCGACAAGATGTGGGCGGAATTCCTGAAAAAATACCGGGACTACCTCGAGGGAAAAAAGGGCGGCCGGGACCGTGATTCCTACCGGAAGAAAAAGCACGACGAGTACTACGAGGACATTGACCGGGACCGGCGCGAAGAAGGGAAGAAGGAAGAGGAGAAGAAGCTGGACGAGTACTCCTACAAGGAAGAGAAGAAAAAGGAAGAGGAAAAACAGGAAGAGAAGAAAGGGGAAACCGATACCGACATAGAAAACGCCCCGTCGCCCAGGGCCACCTCGTTCACCTGGGTCAACCGGAACAAGGTGACCCCGATCAAGTACCAGGGGGTATGCGGCAGCTGCTGGGCCTTCACCTCGGCGGCGGTCCTGGAGTCGAATTTCCTGATCAGGAGAAACTGGAACCTGGACATCTCGGAGCAGAGCATCCTTGACTGCGCCGAGGCCGTGCAGCCGGTGTACCGGGGCGGCCAGGTGGTGAACATGAAGAGCAAGGCGGGGAGCTGCCAGGGCGGATGGTACGGCCCGGTCTTTGAGTACTACAAGACCAACAGCGCGGTCCTGGAGAGCCAGTCGCCGTACCAGTTCAAGGAGGCGTACTGCGTGCCATCGAGGACGACGCAGTACAAGATCGTCGCCTGGGGATACGTGAAGCCCAACGCGGGCATTCCCGAGGTCGGGGAAATGAAGGAGGCCCTGTGCAAGTACGGGCCCATAGCCGCGTGCGTCAAGGTAACCCCGGCCTTCCAGGCGTACCGGAGCGGGATCTTCGACGAGTTCGCCGATTGCAGCGGCGAACGGGACATCAACCACGCCATCACCATTGTCGGCTGGGACGACAACAAGGGGGCCTACCTCGTAAAGAATTCCTGGGGCACCCAGTGGGGCGACAAGGGGTACGTGTGGATCAAGTACGGATGCAACAACATTGGTTACGGCGCCGCCTGGGTCGTGGTGAGCACCATGGATTAGGCGCCTGGCCCCGGAGCCGTGAAGGTGACGCGACCATGATAATCGAGGATATGGGAGGTGGTATGATCAGCACAGCAGCGATGTATAGAACCCTTATGCCGGCAATGCTTGTCTGCATGGCCATGGTATTTTCCTGCACCATGAAACCGTCGGTAACGATTGCCGATGCCGATAACGGGACCAGGGTCGAGATCAAGAGCGGTGAAATCCTCGCGGTCCGGCTGTCAGCCCAGCTCGGTACGGGCTTCGGCTGGAAGGTCGTTGCGGCGGGAAAGAACCTCGAGCAGAAGGGCGAGCCGCAGCAGGCCGCGAAAGAGGGGCAGAGGCCCGGGGCGTCCGATTACCAGGTCTTTACGTTCAAGGCCGTTGAGAAGGGGGAGTCGGAGCTGAAGCTCCAGTACATTGAGGGCTGGAAGAAAGACGCCAAGCCCCTCAGGGATTTTGCCGTTACCGTCATGGTAAAATAATACAGCACAAAGGCGACGTCACAGGACGTCGCCTTTCGTTTATAGCAATTCCATCTTGTGCCGGATGCGGACCGCATCCGGCACTTTTGGTTTTCTACGCATCTTTCTGAGGCGAGATTTCTTTCATGAGCACCGTGCACAGGAGTCCCGCGCCGAAAAGGACGGTGAGGGCCCACATGCTGAAGAGAAGGGTCAGGACAATGCCGCTGATCTGCCCGCTCAGCATCAGGATGCCGTTGGAGGTCGCTTCCGGAACGGGATGCGTTTTTTCCACGGCGTAGGTAAGGCCTATGGGCAGCGCCGAAACCAGGAAGAACCCGAAGATGAAACCGGCGACCCCCAGGAGGACAATCGATGAAAGGTACTGGAGGAGTATGACCAGCGGGATCGCCGTCGCCATGGTTATCATGAGGAACAGCCTCCTCTTGCGGTACTTGTCCGAAAGGGCGGAGAGGACAACGGCGCCGACAATCCCGCCGACGATTATCAGGCCTCCCACGATGCCCGGCGCCACTGACGGATCGATGTCGAGGGAGCGGTTGAAGATGGTGTCGATCTTTGATGATATGGCGTTGAAGGCCCCGAGGCCGATGAAAAAGGCGCCGCAGAGAAGGAGGAAGTCCCTGTTTTTCAGCAGGGCCTTCATGCCGATGAGCATGGAGACTTTCTTCTCGGCGGCGATCGGGTTCGGCGGGGTCTTCGGCTTGTCCCTGACAAAGACCAGGTAAAGGACCGTGCCGGCCAGGGAGAATATGCCGTATATGAGCAGGATGAGCCTGATCCCGCCCGCGGGGTCGCCGGCGCTCTTGAAGTGGTTCATGATGAAGTCGCCGGCAAACATGGCCGCGGTCAGGCCCAGGAAGAGCGACATGGTGGCCAGGCCCGACGCAAGGGCCTCCTCCTCCCGGGGGAACCAGTTCGCGGCAACCTTGGTGAAGGAGTTGAGCACGAAGGGCTGCCCGATGGCGCAGCCGATCTGGAAGACGAGGAGCCAGGTGTAGTCCGGTGCGAAAATCCTGAGGAAACCGAACAGGCCCAGGATGACCACGCCGATGCCGGTGCCCCGCTTCAGGCCGAAGCGGTCTATGCACCACGAGGCGGGAAAGGATACCGGGATATACGCAAGCATGAATACCACCGCCATGAGGTCGATCGAGTCAATGTTGCCGCCGGTATAGACCGCTGCGGCGTCTTTTGCTATGGGGGCGAAGGTGATCCACTGGATCTGGGTCGCGATGGCGGGCAGCATGAAGAGGACCAGGACGACCCACCGGTACGGGGAGACAGCGCTTTCTTGTGTTTTCATTAAGCCTCCTTGAAGTGGGTGCTGCAGTGATTTTATCCCGCCCTCTTGCGGGGCGGGGTTGAGCGCAATTTATTTGAGAAATAGTTCCGGGAGAGTCGGAATACCATGGCATATGCGATGCGATTTGTCAAAAACAAATCATCCCCATGACAAATTTTCATGGGTGACGGGCGCTGGAATACCCAAAAAGCACTTGATTGTTTATTGTCCCGCCGGTATCATAGATTTGTATTGATCTGAATGGTTCCCGGAAGGAAACGGGACCGGAGGCGATTAAGCACAACCGGGAATAAAAAAAGGATAACAACAATGGCATTTGGAAGAGACGGTTCCGAGCTGGAACTCCAGATATACGATCTCCAGAACAAGAAACTGACCCGGGCCCTCGAGGATATCATCGACCAGAGCGGCGACGCGGAAATCGTGCGTATCGCCAGGGATGCCCTGGCCGATGCCGAGGCGGTCAGGAAAAAATTCAGCGACGACTGAAGGTGGCGGCGTCTGTCCCGAGGAGGGGTGCCGGTACCCGGAAAAGGCCCGTCCTTCCATGGAAGGGTGCGGCATGGACGTGTATGCCACGGCCCGCGGCAGCGGATATCCCATCAGGGTTGTGAAGGATGAATCGAGCGGTCAGAATTATTACGGGGTCGTGCTGATAGAGTGATTACCTACGACTGCATCATCGTCGGCGCCGGGCCGGCGGGGATCTTCACCGCCATGGAGTACCTGAAGCGCAGTCCCGGCAGGAAGGTGCTTATCCTGGAGAAGGGTAAGCGCATCGAGAACAGGTCGTGCCCCATGCGCGAGACCGGGTGGTGCCACAACTGCAGGCCCTGCAACATCACCACCGGCTTTTCCGGGGCGGGAGCCTTCAGCGACGGGAAGCTGATGCTCTCCCCGGAAATCGGCGGGATGCTGAACGAATACATGCCTGAGGAGCGGTTGGTCTCCCTCATCCGCTATGTCGACAATATTTATCTTTCCTACGGCGCAGACCCCACCATGTACGGCGTGAACCTTGACGAGGAGGCAATGCAGGACCTCCGCCAGAAGGTGACCAGGAGCAACCTGAAGCTCGTCGACTCGCCGGTGCGTCACATGGGCACCGAGGGAAGCTACCGGATCTACACCCAGATCCAGAAGGAACTCCTCGACAGCGGGGCCGAGATCAGGTTCGAGACGGAGGTCACCGACCTCATCCTGGAGGGCGAATCGGTTGCCGGCGTCAGGGCCGACGGCGGGGAGTTCCGTTCCGGCAACGTGGTGCTCACCGTGGGCCGGCGGGGCGCCGAATGGCTGAAGACCATGTGCGTCAGGTACGGCATTGAAACGAGGATCGGCGGAGTCGACATCGGCGTTCGCGTCGAGGTGCGCAACGAGATCATGAAAGAGGTGAACGACCGGATTTACGAGAGCAAGCTCATCTACTACACGCCGACCTTTGACGACCGGGTGCGCACCTTCTGCCACAACCCTGCGGGCATTGTGGCCACCGAATACTACCACGACGACCTGGCCGTGGTGAACGGACACAGCTACAAGGCGGACCGTCTCAAGACCGGGAACACCAATTTCGCCATCCTGGTCTCCAATTATTTTACCGATCCCTTCAAGGAGCCGATCGAGTACGGGAAGTATATCGCCCGCCTGGCGAACATGCTTTCCGGGAACAAGGTCATGGTCCAGTGCTTCGGCGATTTCCGCCGGGGAAGGCGCACCAACGCCGAGCGCCTGGCGAGGAACAGCCTCCGTCCCACCCTGAAGGACGCGGTGCCCGGCGACCTCTGCCTGGTGTTCCCCTACCGTATTATGCTGGACATAAAAGAAATGATAGCCGCACTGGATACTATCTTCCACGGCCTGGCGAGCGACGAGACGCTCCTGTACGGCGTGGAGGTGAAGTTTTATTCCAACATCATCAGGGTCAACGAGAGGTTCCAGACCCGGTACCGCGGGCTGTACGCCGGCGGCGACGGGGCGGGCATCACCAGGGGCCTGGTGCAATCGAGCATCAACGGGGTGCTCATCGGGAGGATTTTAAGCGGTCATGAAGCTTATTAATTTCATCATATTTCTCAGCATCGTGCTGGCGGTCCATGGCGCGGTGAACTACTACATTTTTATCAGGGGGTGGCAGGTCCTTCCCAGAGAGCCGGCCGTCAGGATCCCCTACCTGGCGATCTTCCTCATCTTCGCCCTGTCCTATCTGGCCGGGCGGGTGCTGGAGCGCTTCACCATATGCGCGGCCAGCGATTATCTCATCTGGATCGGCTCCTTCTGGATGGGGATGATGGTGTACCTTTTCCTCGGCGCGCTTCTCTGCGACATCCTGCGCCTCGGCAACTGGATCGCCGGCGTCGTGCCGGTGCCCTCGGAACTGTACGGTCGCATCAGGCAGATGGCGGCCCTGGCGGTGACGGCCGTGGCGGCGGCGACCGTGATTGCCGGCTACTTTAACACGCTCCATCCCCGCATCAACACCGTGGTGGTCGAGGTACCGAAGAGCGCCGGCGGCCGCCGGACCCTTGACATTGCCCTGGTGACGGACATACACCTGGGGACCATCATCAAGAATTCGCGCCTGCAGACGATGGCGGACATGGTGAACGTCCTCCAGCCGGACCTGGTGCTCCTGGGGGGCGACATCGTCGACGAGGACCTGGCCCCGGTCATCCAGAACAACCTGGGCGAACTGCTCCGCACGATACGGTCGCGCTACGGCACCTACGCGGTGACCGGGAACCACGAATACATCGGCGGGGTCGAGGCGGCATGCCGCTACCTGTCAGACCACGGCGTGACCGTCCTGCGCGACCGGTCGGTGCTCATCGATAACAGCTTCTACCTGGTGGGGCGGGAAGATCGGAGCATCACCCAGTTCGGCGGGGGCCGGAGGCTGCCCCTGGACAGCGTCATGAAGGGCGTTGACCTCGCCAGGCCGGTAATCATGATGGACCACCAGCCCTTCCGCCTCGGGGAAGCTGCGGAGCACGGCGTGGACCTGCAGGTCTCGGGCCATACCCATCACGGCCAGCTCTGGCCCTTTAACTTCATTACTTCGCTGATATACGAGGTGAGCAGGGGCCTGAAGCGGATCGGGAACACCCACGTGTTCGTGTCGTGCGGCTACGGCACCTGGGGGCCGCCGGTGCGGGTGGGGATGGTCCCCGAGGTGGTCCACCTTCAGCTGCGGTTCAAACAGTAGGGTATGTCCCCCTGTACACCGCAGGGGTCATTTGCAATGTGATGTTATAGATTCTTATTCTATAAATGTCATTTCGAAGGAGCAGATCGACGGAGAAATCTTTTATCTTGCCACATGAAAAATATTTCAGCCCATTGGGATTCAAAATGAAAGCGGGGATGTGTTCCCCCACGCCCCCTCAGGGGGGCGGGGGGGGCTTGCAGGTTATCGCTTCCGCTATCTTCGCCTTCAGCTTGTGCCGGTCAATCGGCTTCGCAAGGTAGGACTTGCATCCCATCGAGATAAATTTGGCCTCGTCCTCCACCATGGCGTAGGCCGTTTGGGCTATGATATGCGGGCCGGCGAGGAGCCCCTCGTGTTTCAGCGCGGCCAGGACTTCCTCGCCGTTCATGACCGGCATCTGCATGTCAAGGAACACAACATCATACCTCGTCCGCCGCATCTTCTCGAGGGTTTCTCCGCCGTCAACGGCAAGGTCGCAGGCGAGCCCGATCTTCCGCAGCAGGGCGTCGATGAACTTCCGGTTGATCGAATCATCCTCTGAAACGAGGATGCGCAGGGGCCTCCCGGATGAGAGATGATCGCGGATAATGGCGTCGGGATCGAAGCCGCTTCCGGCTGTTCCGTCCGCGGCCGTTGTTTCGCTCAGGGCCTTGCCCGCGTCTTCGGCCGGCGGCAGCGGTATGGTCACGGTGAAAACCGATCCGCGGCCGGGCTCGCTCTCCACCGTTATGGAGCCGTTCATGAGTGAGAGGAGTTTTCTGCAGATGGCCAGGCCGAGGCCGGTGCCGCCGTACCTGCCGGCTATCGTTTCATCGGCCTGGGAGAACTCGGAGAAAATGGCCTCCTGGTGCTCTTTCCCGATGCCGATGCCGGTGTCCTCGACCCGTATCGTCGCGGTGCCGTCGCGGTAGTCGCAGCGGATCCCGACCGATCCCTTTTCGGTGAACTTGAAGGCATTGCTGGTCATGTTCAGTATGACCTGCCGCATCCGCTTCTGGTCCCCCATGACCATGGCCGGCAGGCTGTCGGACACGGCGACCGTGAAATCGATCCCCTTTTCAAGGGCCGCGGACTCGAACAGGGCGCGGACAGCGGAGATCGTTTCCCCCAGGGAGAAGGGGGCCGTCACGATCTCGTATTTTCCCGCCTCGATTTTCGAAAGGTCGAGGATGTCGTTGACCAGGTCCAGGAGCATCTTTCCCGACTGGTATACCAGTTCGAGGCGGGCCTTCTTTTCCGGGCTGTCCTCCTCGTCGATGAGCATTTCCGTGAAACCGAGCATGGCGTTGATGGGGGTCCTGATCTCATGGCTCATGGTCGCCAGGAAGTAGCTCTTCAGCCGGTTCGCCCGCTCGGCCTCGTCCCGGGCCTCCTTCATCCTCATTTCGGCGTTCTTGAGCTCCGTGATGTCCGTCATGAGGCCGATGGTTGCCATGGGATGGCCCGCCCTGTTTTTCATGAGCACGGTGGTGCAGGAGGTGGGGACATAGGAGCCGTCCTTACGCTGGAAAAGGAGCTCCCCCTTCCAGTAGCCCCGGGCCATGACCTCCTCGAAGGCCTGCTCGCGCTTTTTGCGTTCCTCGGTGGAATAGACGTCCTTGAATTTCTTGCCGAAGAGCTCCTCCCTGGTGCATCCCCGGAGCTTCTCGTAGCTTTTGTTGAAGAAGATGTAGTTGCCGTTCAGGTCCATCACGGCGATCGATTCGGCCGCCTGTTCGACGATGGAGGAATAGAGGCCCAGGCGCTCGGAGATCTGACGGGCGTCTGTCAGCTCCGACTCCATGGCGTGAATGATGTCGATGAGGGTCTCTTTCGGCTGTTTATCATAATCCATAGCGGGGCAGTCCCTTCGGGTAACGTGAACAATGAATGGGCCCTTCTGAACCGTTGCCCGTTACTTCTACAGGGTTTCATCCGATCTGTCAATACTATTTGCGGGCGTTGTAACAGGGGGTTCCCGCAAAAAAAAAGCCGAAAAATGATTTGCCCTGCAGCGGCTGTTTTGCCCATGATCGTCGAAAATGGTGCCGCACATTGGGGTACGGTCCCGATTTTTTTTATTGGTGTATACGGCTGCATCCGACTATTATATCAGTGGTGCCTGAAGCAGTGAAAAATGGAATGAAGCATCTCGTAACTACCGCGGCCGTGGTGATCGTCGCGGCGTCGATTGCCCAGTGCTCCCGGGAGACCCGCAAGGAGGAGGCCGGTCGGCCCCCCTGCGAGTTCATGGAGGTATGGGCGTACCTGATGAAGGGGGAGGAGTTGAAGATCACCGGCAGCGAGCCCCTGACGGACCTTCTCTATTTCGGCTGCTCGGTGAACAGGGATGGGCGCTTGAGGGGCTCCACCGCGGCGCCGAAGCTGCCCTTCGCCGGCCCGCTGCCGCGGATCCACCTGGTCGTGTTCAGCCTTGCCGATCCGGCGCTCCTTCGTTCCTGTCTCGACAACAAGGGGACGGCCCGCGAGGCGCTGATCGGCGATATTGCCGCCGCGGCAAATAATTTCGCCGGGGTGCAGATTGATTTCGAGTCCCTCCATCCCGAGGACGGCCGGGCATACCTGGATTTTCTCGCGGAGCTGAAAAAGCGGATACCGGCGAAGACCCTGAGCGTCGCCGTCCCGGTGCGCCTGAACGCCGTCGCCCGGACAGCCTATGATTACGAGGCGATAGCCGGCATCGTGGACAAGGTGTTCATCATGGCCTATGACCAGCACTGGGAAACCAGCAAGGCGGGACCCGTGTCCTCCCTGTCCTGGTGCGATTCGGCCGCCGGCTTTGCCACGCTCTACATCCCCCGGGAAAAGCTCGTGATGGGGATCCCGCTCTACGGCAGGGCCTGGCAGGGGAAAAAGATAAACCGCGCCGTGACCTACCGCCAGGCGGTGGAGCTGGCGAAACAGTCAGGGGAAAAACCCAGCCGGTCGCCGGACCGGGGGCCGACATTCGAGTACACGGAAGAGGTCAGGGTCAGGGTCTATTACGAAGACATAGCGTCAATCCACGCCAAGCTCAGGCTTTATAAATCGTACAACATTCCTTCCGTTGCGTTCTGGCGCATCGGCCAGGGACCGCGGGAGCTGTGGAACACGATTGGCATCGGTGTCCGGTAGGCCCGGGGCTATCCCCGCGGCCTCAAGAGCATGTCCCTCAATTCATTGACGCTGTCCGCTATGCGGGTGGGTTGCGCCCGGGCGATATCCTCCCGCGATCCGTATCTCCAGGCAACCCCGATCGAATCGATCCCGTTGTTCTGTTCCGCGCGCCCATGATGTCCAGGTCCATGTCCCCCACCATGATGATATCCTCTTTCTCCGCGTTACCAGGCCGGCGATCAGGCTCCCGATCACGTGGGTCTTGTTCTTCACCGTCTGGCCGGGCCCCCTTCAATGCTCGGGGTTTTACGCCGTTTTCAGTCCTACACCTTGAAGTAATCGACGCGCTGCGAAAGGCTGCCGGCGATCCGCGCCAGCTCCTGCGTGCCGGCGGTCATCTCCTCGGAGGTGGCGGCGTTCTTCTGCGAAAGCTCGTTGATGTAGGACACCGACTTCACGATCTCCTCGGCCGCGATTTTCTGCTCCTCCGTCGCGGTCCTGATCTCGCTGGCCCTGGTCTGCACCTTGCCGGCCTCGCTGTTCACGGTCTCGTTGGTGGCAAGCTGGCGTTCCATGTTCTCGTAGATCACGTTCATCATGCGGCTGATGGTTTCGACGCCGTCGATGATGTCGCTGATGACCCGCACGGTGGAGCCCACGTTGGCGATGCCGGTGCTGATCTCCTCGTTGTTGACGCGGATCAGGGTGTCGATGTCCTTCAGGCTGGTGGCCGTCTGGTCGGCCAGCTTCGAGATTTCGTCGGCGACAACGGCGAAGCCGCGGCCCGCCTCGCCGGCCCGGGCCGCCTCGATGGCGGCGTTCAGGGCGAGCAGGTTGGTCTGCTCCGAAATGCCGTTGATGATCTCGATGATGTTGGTCATCTGCTTCGTGCGCCCGTCGATGGTCGACATGCTCTGGTTCATGACGGTGAGCGATTCGCTCCCCGATTTCGCCTTGGTGGAAATCTGGCCCGTGAGGCTCAGGGCGTCCTTGACCCGGGCGGCCATGCCGTTAATCGTGTCGGAGAGCTCCTTCATCATGGCGCCGAGGGAATTGAGGCTGGTGAACTGGTCATGGGCGCCGTCGCTCACGTTTTCAAGCCCGGAGGAAAGCTCCTCCACGGTGGACATGATTTCCTCCGCTGACGCGGCCTGGCGCTGCACGTTCTCCGTGAACTGCCCCGATGACGCCGACATCTGCTCCGCCGCCGACGCCAGGGACAGGGATATCTCCTTCACGTTTTTGACAATGTAGGATATGTTGTTCAGGAACTGGTCGAGGCTCTCGCCGATGTCCGCGACATCGCTCCGGGAGTCGACCCCGGTCCTGGCCGTGAGATCGCCGGTGGTCATGACCTTGATCGTGTCGATGATCCTGTTGATTGGCTTCATGATGCGGTTGAAATTCCAGTAGGCCAGGAGAAGAACCGCGATGGAGAAGATGAACCCCGTCAGAAGATAGAAGACCGCCATGGTCTTGACGGACGAGAGGGCCTCTCCCCGGTCGACTTCGATGAGGAACACCCATTCGAAATAACTGTACCATTTCCAAACGGCTATGACCGGGTTGCCGAGGTGCCCGGTATAGGTATCGCTCCCGTGATGGGTCGTCTTGATGCACTGCTCGACGCTGGGCACCAGTTTGCCCGTGGAGCCCTCGACAAGGCGGTATGCCTTTCCGCTGTTCTTGTACTCAAATCCTCCGGTTGATGCCACGACGCGACCATCTCGGTCCACCAGGTAGGCGTTGCTCCCTTCGCCGAGGTCAAGCATGTTGAGCGAGTCCTCAATGATCTGCAGGTCGATGAAGGCCATGACATAGCCGGTGATGCGCCCCTGCTCTCCGGCCATGGCGTAAACAGGATTGCTGACGGGCTGGCAGTTCATCTTATCTTTTCCCTCGATTTTCACGATGCTTTTCCCGATATGTACATCATCCGTTCCGCTTATATCCTTGAACTGTTCAATCGCCGCCCGGGTGCACTGCTGAGAGGTTGAATATACGACCGCACCCTGGCGGTTGATGAGGACTATGCCGTTGTAAGCGCCCTGTTCCCGCATGATTTCATCTATATATGCCCTGGCTGCCGCAGTGGCAGCTCCCTGGTTCATGGCGGCTATGACCTGCGGGGTTCCCGCAATTTTTTCGATGTTCTCCACCCTGCGCTCCATCCAGTACTCGATGAACTCGAACTGTTTTGTCGCCGTTTCCTGGTAGTTCCGCTGCACTATGCCGCTGATGATCCTGCCGCTTATGAAAAAATTCACGAACATGAAAACAAAAAGCAGGGCTGCAACGGACCCTATTATGACGACCAGGATATTCCTCTTTTTCCCGAACATTTCTCTTATCTTCACTTCCAGTTTTTCCAGTACATGTTCCATTGCAAACCTCTTGATTGTTGCAGTATCCCCGGGGCTATTCGCGGCGGTTTAGCGCTTCCGATCCTGGTGGCACCTGCCGCACCCTTTGGGTCCCGAAGTCTTCCGGTGGCACCCGAGACACTGCTGGTGGAAGGCGCCCTTCAGGTTGATGAGGTTCCCCCGGTCATGGCGGAGGTGACAGGTTGAACATTTAACGTTTTTACCGGCGTGGTGGCATTCGATGCACTTGGCGCCGTAGTCGTCAGTGTGGGCCCTGTGGCTGAAGGTGATGGGGGGCTTGCGGTGCCCCGTTTTAGGCAGGACGATCACGTCCTCCACTGAATATGCTATCCCCGCGAGAAGAAGCACGCCTGCGGCCGTGATTGCGGGGACGACCCTGTTCGTCTTGATGCGTTTCATTTCGGTTAGGCCTCACGGTAAAATAATATATGCCATCTCGTGCTATGCCGATGCTGCCGGCTTCCGGTGGCGATGGTAAGACACTTCCAGAATGATGCCGACCGTTGCCGGTATGACGGTAAGGATGATGCCCCCGGCGATGAGTTCCGGAATCCCTGCCTGGTTATTCCCCGGCCCTTCCAGCATTCCGAGGACCAGGAGGGCCCAGAAGCCCGCGCAGAGGGCAAAGAGTATCCGCGCTATGACCGCCTTGTATTTTCCGCTGCCCCGATGTGCCGGCGTCGTCGCGGAAGGAACCGGCGCGGGGGCGGTCTCCCCGGCCGGATCGGTCCCGTTCCATCTCCTCCGGGAGAATGCGACCCCCTTTTTCAGGTAGATGCCGCCGAAGACGAAGAGGGCGATCACCAGGGGGACGATCAGGAGGGCCGCGGCCGTGGCCGACAGTACCAGGGTGTCGTACACGGCATGGATCAGGTACGCGATTATGAACCCCTTCCAGACAGTCCCGCTGCGCCTGCCGGCATCCGGCGCGAACCTGGCGATGCCGACGAAGTAGCCCATGATAACGCCCGTGAAGGTGTGGAGCGGTATGGACGTCACCGCGCGCATGATGCCGGTCCCGAAACCGCTCTGCAGGACGTACATGATGTTTTCGAGAAGGGCGAAGCCGATGGCGGCCGCGCCGGTGTAGACGATGCCGTCGTTTTCTTCATTAAAATTGACATTGTTCCAGATGAAGAGGAGTACGACGCCCAGCTTGACCGTTTCCTCGATGGGGGCGATGACGATGAATGACTTGAGCGCCGCCCCGACGATGCCGCCGGCCGCGAAGACCGGCACCATGCTCAGGAGGAGCTCGACCAGGGCGGCCGGAATGACCGCAGCGGCCCCCAGTGCCATGGCCTTGATGATAAGCCCGTGCGGTTCCGGTTCGATCCGGTCCAGGCGGTGAATGTAGAGCATGAAGGCGACGGGGGGCAGCACGGCAATAATAACAAGAATCAGCAGGTCCATGGCGACTTCCTTTCGTGCGTCATTCTGTATCACATGTTGCGGGATCGGTGAAGAAAGTCAAGAAATATAGGGCTGCCGGCGCAGCGCTTGTGCAGAAATGCGCCGATTAGTCCTTGAAGAGGTATCCTTTTTCCCTGAAGAGGACGCAGCAGGCATCAACAACGTTCTTATCGTACAGGATGCCGCTGTTTTTCTTGATTTCGTCTATGGCGATGTCCGTGCCGATGGCGCGGCGGTACGGGCGATGCGACGACATGGCTTCCACCACGTCCGCCACGGCGAGGATTTTCGCCTCCAGTATAATGTTTTTATCGGTGATCCCTGAAGGATAACCGGACCCGTTGATGCGCTCGTGGTGCTGGTACACCGCCATGGCCACGGGCCAGGGAAAGTCGATGTTCTTGAGTATGTCATACCCCATCTGGGGATGCGTTTTTATCAGCTTGAACTCGATCGCCGTGAGGGTCGCCGGCTTGCTCAGGATTTCGGACGGGATGGATATTTTGCCTATGTCGTGGATCGACCCGGCGATGCGGATGCCGTCGATCCGGTCGCGCGTGAACCCCATGAGCGAGGCGATGGCCCGCGCCAGGTCGGACACGCGGCGGTGGTGGCCGGCGGTGTAGGGGTCGCGCACCTCCAGGGCAAGTGAGAGGGCCTGCACCGTCTGGCCGAGGGCCTTGCGCATGGTGTTGAAGCTTTCCTGCAGGTCCATGTCGCGCAGGCGCTCGGTAATGTCCCGCATGATGCCGCGGAACCCGATCGGCGCGCCGGCGGGAGACCTCATGAGGGTGACCGATATTTCAACGATCCGTTCGCTTTTGTCCTTCCGGATGATTTCGTATACCACCGTCTTTTTTTCAGCTTCTGAGCGATAGACGGCGTTGAAGTGATTGTACACTTCACTTGACGTTTTGGGGTCCATGTAGTCCCGGTAGTTCAATGCAAGGAGTTCTTCGCGGGAGTACCCCGTGATGCGGCACAGGGCTTCATTGCAGAAGGTCGTTTTACCCTGCAGGTCGACTTCCCAGTAGGCGTCATCGATATCCTCCAGGATATGGCGGTAGGTGCTATCCGTCACGGGAGAATGCGTGTGCAGATTGCCGTCCCCGGCGGAAAGCAGTTCGTCGCGCTCCCTGCGGACCTCCTCCAGCTCCTCGATGAGCTCTTTCTTTTTTTTAGTGTGATATGGATCCATTGCCGGAATGGGGCCATTAAATCATGGGAGAGTGTTAATTTCAATGATTATTTGCGACGCGTCGGTATTTGGGATAACAATTCTGAATGTTATGTCTCCGCCGGGGGTAAAATGATTTTTTTTATTTGACAACCCCGTTGCCGATGCGTTATATAAAGGTGGTGATCCTAGTGACGGATGGCGTTCCTGTCATATAACACAAGGGGGAGTTAACCTATGGAAAAACGGAATACGATACGGGTGCCCTTTCACGTCCGTTCTGTTATCAAGCACGGGGACGCTGTCATTGAAGGAGACGTGAAGGACCTCAGCACGGGGGGGATGCTGTTTGAGACCCGGGGCGACATTCCCCTCGACGAAATGGTCCAGATCTCGCTATTTCTTTACGGCACCAGCTCAAACCTGTCGCTGAACATCTCCGGCAGGGTGGTGCGGAAGTCCGATGCCGGAACCGCCATAAAGTTCACCGAACTTGACCTGGATTCGTTCATACACCTGAGGAACATCGTGTCCCGCAACGCCTTTGACGAGCAGAAGATCATCAGGGAGTTCCAGGAGTTCAAGACCGAGGAAGCTTCGAAGGACTAACCGACGCGGGACCAGGCCGTTTCCAGGCGCTTGCTCCGGGCCGTCCCGGCCACGTTCAGGAGCGCGCGGTCCCGTTCCCACCCGGCCCGGGTTTTTTCATCAACCAGATCCCAGCACTCCGCCGTACGTTGGAGCAGCGCCATGATTTGACGGTGCAGGCCGCCCAGCGCTATGTGCACCGACGGCGAGGACGGGTCATCGAAGGCGAGGGCCCGGACGCACGCGATGAGGGCCGCGGTCTCCTCTATGGCGGTCCGGGGCCAGCCGTGGAGTGAGGCGATTCGGAACATGAATCCCCCGATGGCGGCGAATACGTGGAGGTCCTCGACGGTGCGGAAGGGCCTGACGTAATCGCTGTACCCGTCCCCCGGGAGCACGGACTCCCTCTGTACCGTGACTTTGCTGAACGAGACGGTGCCATGGCTTATTTCCGGGATAAAGGGGAGTCCCTTCATGACCGATACCTCGACGCCCGGGGCGTTCCGCTCGATCAGCGCCATGCGGATGCTGTTCTTCCCGTCCGGTGCCAGGCCGGTGGAGGCGGCAACCAGGAGGAGGTCCGCCTCGTTTGCCATGGTGATGAACTTCTTGCCGCCGGTCAGGGAGAAGGAATTTCCCGTGCCCTCTTCTTTCAGTGTGGTCCGTATGGTCGATGGGTGCCCTCCCTTTTCTTCGGTGACGCAGAATGACACGATGGCTCTCTCGGGCAGGGCGGGAACGAGGCGCCTGAGGCCGGATTCATACCCGGCAGCGAAGGCGTAGGCGGTCCGGTCCGCCAGGAAACCGCCGATTACGGCGCGGTCCGCCGGGACGTCCCATCCGACGGAGGCTTCGTCGAAGACTTTCTTCCACGCCGTCACGGAATCGAGGCAGGCGGTATCAATATGCCCCCGGCGCTCAAAAAGCCAGTCGAGTATGGTGATGTCCGGTTTCCCTTCAGTCATGGTTGTTCCCTGCTTGAGGATCCCTCATTGTCCCGTAATGTCAAACCAAAATTACCCTGTTGCCCGCCGGCGTAGCCGCGTTCAGATGGCGAAGACTTCCATCAGAACCTGGTAGGCGTGGTTCAGCTTTTTCATCTCCGTTTCCCCGTCCCGGTTCAGGTCGGGATGGAGCGACTTGGCCAGCTCGTGATATTTCCTCTTGATGTTTTTCATGGTGGGGCGGGAAATGCCGAAGAGCTCAAGGGCCCGTTCCACCTCTCCCCGCCGGAGCGCGTAGATAACCGCCCCCTTCATCAGCTTTTCCAGGAGCGCGCTCGTTCCGAAGGAGAGATTGTCCGGATTGGTGTAAAAGTCAAGGAGCGGATCAAAGGTCACGGCCCCGTCGCTTCCGGGGAGCCGGTGCAGGGAGCAGTACGCGCCGCCGCCGGCATCCAGGCCGCAGTGCGATCCCGTCTCCGGATCATAATGATGGCATGAGCCCGCGCCCGGGACCCGCGCCATCCTGATCCTCATCGGGTCCAGGTGAAGGTAGTAGCCGAGCGCTCCCGCTTCACGCTTCAGCCGGTACAGGGCGTGGTAGAATGAAAAGTGGAGCTCGAAGAGCTTCTCCCTCCCTGAAGGGAACCGCGCTTCGCCGGTCATGGTACGCAGAAGGTCAGCTTCCATCACCGGCCGGTCATATGACTCGAGGAGGGCGAAGATCTTCCCGGTGTCGAATTCTATCAGGCGGAGCCCGGATTCCGAGCGGTGGGGGTTCATCCGTTACCGGCCGGTGTCCTGGGCTGACCGCCGTCATCCAGGGAGCAGGCGCCGGGTTGTCCCAGGTCGCGCCTCCAGGCCCTGCCGCGGAAGGTGTTGTTGAAGTAGTTGGCGAAGCGCATCATCCGCATCAGTTTCAGGATGTACGCGCGTTCCCTCGGAGAGTACATCTTCCTGAAGTCATCCATGTGGCTTCCGGCGGGCTCGTCTCCGCCGAGGGCGGTCCAGTCCTGGGCGTACTTCAGGGCCAGCCACTCGCGGTACTCGAAGTCCTTCGGATCGAGGGCAATGAGCTTCTCGATCTCATCGCCGGTGATCCCGAGCCTTCCGCCCACGGCGGAATGGAGCTTCATTCAGCCGTAGCAGTTGTTGGCCACGGTGACGGCAAGGAGTATCTTTTCCCTGAATGTCGGATCAACCCTGAGGAAGGTCATGAGGAAGGAGGGGCCGCGGAACACCGACGCGCCTTTAACGACAAGATCGCGGAATGATGAAAAGGTGCGCATGAATATGCGTGTCATATGATAACTGTCCTTGCAGAAGGCTCGGTCACGCGACCGCGTCTTCATGATTGTTGCTCCCCCTTGGACAGGGAGGTGTGCTAACGTCTCAGTACCGGAGCCGGACAATGGTGACGCCGTCCCCGCCTTCTCCCGAGTCGCCCGGCCTGAAGCCGTCGGCGTAGAGGCTGTTCCGGAGGTTCTGGCGCACCGCTTCCTTCATGGCGCCGGTGCCGTGGCCGTGTATCACCACGGCCGTGTCGATGCCGCCGCGCACCATGCGGTCGAAGTCCTGCTCCATGGCGCGCAGGCCCTCCTCGACCCGCATGCCCCGAAGGTCAATGGTGTTGTAGCTCGTCTGCACCGCAGCCGGTATGTCTCCCTCGTGGCTCCCCGGGTGTTCCCCATGCTTCTTTTTCATCCGCTTCCGTTCCGCCGCGGGACGCTGCTGCCCGCCCCGCGGACGGTACAGGTCGTCAAGGGGGAAGGTGGACCTGATGGAGCTTCCCAGGAGCACCGCCGCGGTTTTACGCGACAGGTCGATGCTGTCAAGCGTCCCTTCCTTCTCGAGGGAAATGACAAAGACGCGGTCCCCGGCCCTGGCGCTGTCCGGCTCCAGCGGGGCGTACCTGTCGCGGAAGAGTTTGCCCTTGTCCCTGCCCAGGTCAGTGCGGACCGATTCCTCGATCTCGCGTATCTTCTCCTGGACCTTCCCCGCCTCCTTCATGCTCATCCTCTGTAGATCGGTGATGCGGCGGGCGACGAGGTCGCGGTATTCCTTCAGCTCCCGGAGGAACTCGATCCCCTCTTTCTGCTTGATCTCCTGGGAGCGCTTTTCCAGCGATTTCATCAGGCCGTCGTACTCGGTCTTTACCTTTTCAAGGCCGGCGGCCATCTCCTCCAGGTGCGCCTTCCTGTCCGTGAGCTCCCGCTCGTGCTTCTGCATCTTTTCGATCAGCGCCTCGACGCTGAGCTCCCTGCTGTCGAGGAGGGAGCGGGACCGGTCGATGACCCGGTCCGGGAAGCCGTAATTTTTGGCTATCTCGATGGCGTAGCTCACGCCGGGGAGGCCGGTGATGAGGCGGTAGGTGGGCCGCAGGGTGTCCATGTCAAATGACACCGACGCGTTCTGGAACCTGCCGTCGATGGTGGGGAGGTCCTTGATCTCGGAGTAATGCGTGGTGACCACGATCCTGCTCCCGGTCTCGATGAGGGACTCCAGGATCGCCTGCGCCAGGGCAGCGCCCTGCCGGGGGTTGGTCCCCACGATGATTTCGTCGATTATGACCAGGGTGCGGTCGTCGGCCCTCGAGAGCATTTCGTTGATGACCACGACCTGTCCGGAGAAGGTCGACAGCGACTGCGACAGGCTCTGGTCGTCGCCGATGTCGGCGAGGATCCGCGAGAACACGCCGATGCGCGAATCGGGTCCCGCCGGGACATGGAGCCCCAGCATCACGAAGAGGGCGCACAGGCCGATGGTCTTCAGGAGCACGGTCTTCCCTCCGGTGTTGGCGCCCGAAATGATGAGGCACCGGTTGGCCCCGCCCAGGTCGAGGTCGTTGGCCACCACCGTGCCCGGGGACATGAGGTACAGGATCGGGTGCCGCGCCTGGTGGAGGACGATGTCGCTCGATTCGGAGATCTCCGGCTCGGACCCCCTGATGTCGATGCTGAAGCGCGCGGCGCCGTGGAGAAAGTCAAGTCCGCCGATCACCGCCAGGTTGCCCCGGAGCGGGACGGCGCTTTCGGCGACACGGGCGGAAAGCTCGCGGAGTATGCGCGCGGTCTCGGCCTGCAGCTCCTTGTCGAGCATGAGGGCCCGGTTGTTCAGGGGAGTGATCTCCTGGGGCTCGATGTAGTAGGTGGCGCCGCTGGCGGATATGTCGTGGACCGTGCCCTTCACCCGCTCCTTCATGGAGGACTTAACCAGGACCACGTAGCGGTCGTTGCGGGTGGTGAAGATCTTTTCCTGCAGCACCGCATCCATGGAGGGGGCGTGGATGATCCTTCCGATGGTCTTTTCCATCTCCTGCCTGGCGGAGAAGATCTCGCCCCGGAGCCGGCGGAGCTCCGGGTACGCGGCGTCGTTCAGCTCGCCGTTTTCCGTGACGGCTTTCGAAAGGACGGCGGTGACGGCCTCGAGGCGGTCGAGGCGTCCGTGCTCCTCCGCAAGGGGAGGGAATTCCTCCTTCTGCTCCCTGAGGAAGCGCATGATCCTGCCGGAGGCCATGACGAAGTTCCTGGCCGCGGCCAGGTCCTCGAGCTTCAGAACGCCGTCCCGCTCCGCCAGGGCGAGGAGCGGTTCGATATCGGATACGCCGGAAAAATCGGGCGCCCTGTCCCGGCCGATGATCTCCTTAAGGGCCGTGATCTTTTTTATCCGCGTCCTGGCCGCCTCCGCTCCCGGGGGCCTCAGGCCGTCCACCAGGGCCCGCCCCAACGGCGTGGCGCAGCGGCGCCTGAGCTCTTCCCGTATCACGGGCCACTCCAGTATTTCCAGCACGCGGGTAGAGATGTGTTCATTCATTGGTTGCGTTGTGCAGTAGTAAGATTTTATCTTAAATCGGTATAATTATAGTGGAAGCATGAAGTCGGGCGGCGTCAAGAACTTATTGCCGGGAGCCCCGCTGGTATCTGGGAACAGGCCGCAGGCGATGAAAGGGCATAAAAAAATGCGGACAGTGTTTGTCAATGAATTCATCCAGTTGATTGCGGACCAACTGCTGTTTTTATTGACATGCCTTCCTGTCTTCACTATAGTAACCACAAGTTACCAAAACTGCATCCGAGACTTTTGTCCGGGCCCGGAAGGACTGCTGCAATACGGATCTGATAACCATGCCCAGGAGCGTTGCCCCTATGATGCCGTTCAGAAAACCGCTGCTCAGAATTTTTAAGACCATCATGGCCAAATCCATGTATCTTGTTCCTCCGCAGATCAGCACGGTCGAGCAGGGGCCGGGAAGTGTTAAAAAACTTCCGGCCCTGATCAGGGAGAAAGGGTTCCGGAAGCCCCTGGTGGTCACGGACTCAATACTCATGAAGATGAACCTCCTGAAGGGCCTCTTCAGGGAGTTCGACGCCATCGGCATGGAATACGCCGTGTACGACGGCGTTCTTCCCAATCCCACGATTGAAAATGTCGAGGAAGCCTACGCGCTCTATGCCAGGAACGGCTGCGATGCCATCATCGGCTTCGGCGGCGGCTCTCCCATGGACACCGCCAAGGTCGTGGCCGCAAGGGTGGTCAGGCCCGGGCGCACCGCGGACAGGCTGGGGGGGTACTTCAAGGTCACCCTTCCGGTGCCGAAAAGGCTCCCCCGCATATTCGCCGTGCCGACCACGGCGGGTACCGGTGCGGAGACGACCAGCGCCGCCGTGGTCACCGATGTCAGGAAGAACATCAAGTTCACGGTCAACGATTTTGCCATCCACCCCCATTACATCGTCCTTGACCCGGAACTGACCCTCGGCCTGCCGCCGTTCTTCACCGCCATCACGGCCATGGACGCCCTCTCCCACGCCACCGAGGGCTACATCGGCGGAGCGCGCTGTAAAAAAACCGATGACCACACCGAAAAGGCGGTCAAAATGATCTTTGACAATATTGACAGGGTCTTCAAAAACGGAAAGGACGTCAAGGCCAGATATCAGATGATCCTCGCGTCCTATTACGCGGGCATCGTCCTGAACCGCGCCCTGACCGGTTACGTCCATCCTTTTGCCCACAAGATCGGCGGCCTGTATCACCTTCCCCACGGAAGGGTGATCGGCGCGGTCATGCCCCTGGTCTTCGAATGTTACGGCGCCAGGGTCCACAAGCGCCTGGGAAGGCTCGCCGATGTCATCGGGGTCTCGCGGGCGGGCATGGATGACGCGCGGAAGGCGGCGGCCTTCATAGAGGCGATCAGGGAATTCAACAGGAAGTTCGGCATCGGTGAAACCGTACCGGAGCTCCGTGAAAAGGATTTTCCGGCGATCGCCAGGTCAATACACCGGGAATGCATACCCTATCCGGCGCCGAAGATCATGGACGATACAGACGTGTTTGCGATACTGAAACGGCTGAAGGGCAACCAAGACAATAAAACGAAGAAGTAAACAAAAACAGTCCGTCATAAAACACCCCCCACCGCCCTGGGGGGCTTTTTAGACGGCCGGGCTCGATATCAGAACTCTTCGAAACCCTCCTGCTTCAGCAGTTCCTTCATGCGGCCCTGGTCTTCCGCGGTTGCGGCTGGTTTGCGGTCCGGGGCGGTCCGTCCGCTCCCGCTGCCGGGCGATTTCTGCCTGGTTGTTTCTTTTTTCTCCGCCTTCTTCGCCGCCGGGCGGACGGTCCGGGGCTGGCTCGTGCGGTCCGGTTTTACCGAGGTTTCCGCCCGTATCTTGAATTTCTGCATCATCTCAAGGAGCTCCTGGGCCTGGTTGGCCATCTCCTCGCTGGCCGACGCGGTTTCCTCCACCAGGGACGCGTTCTGCTGGGTCATGTTGTCCATTTCGATGATGGCAGTATTGATCTGGTTGATGCCCTGCTTCTGCTCCTGGCTGGCGGCGGTGATCTCGGAGATGATCTGCGCCGATATCTTGGCCGCTTCCGCGATCTCGGAGAGGGCGTTGCCGGTCCTGTTCACCAGGTCGGTGCTGTTTTCAACTTTCGCGACGGTGTCCCTGATCAGCGACTCGATCTCCTTGGCCGCGTTCCCCGAGCGCTGGGCGAGGTTCCGCACCTCGCCGGCCACGACCGCGAAGCCCCGGCCCTGCTCGCCGGCCCGGGCCGCCTCGACCGCGGCGTTCAGGGCCAGGAGGTTGGTCTGGAAGGCGATCTCGTTGATGACCGCGATGATATCGGCCACCCTCTTGCTCGATTCATTCATCTCGGTTATGGAGCTCACGGCCTCGATGGCGATCCTGTTGCCCTGCATCGATTTCGTGACGCCCGAATCGGTAAGGTCGCGGGCGCGGGCGGCGTTCTCCGCGTTCTGGTTGATGGCGGCAGTCGCTTCCTCGATGGTGGAGGCTATCTCCTCGAGGCTTGAGGCCTGCTCGCTGGTGCGCTGCGACAGGTTCTGGTTGCCGCTCGATATCTGGTTCACGGCCTGGGCCAGGTTCTGCGACGACTCGATGATGCGCGTGATCAGGGTCTCGAGACCGTCCGCGGCCCTGTTGAGCGCCTTCGAGAGCTGTCCCATCTCGTCTCCCCGGTCGTCCCGTATCCTGCCGGTGAAATCGCCGTCAGCGAGGCTCCCGGCAAAGGCGATCAGCTTTCTGATCGGCCCGGTGATGGAGCGGGTGATGCCGAATATGATCGCGGTCACAACCGCCGTGACCGCGACGATTATGGCTGCGATCCCGATCGTGAAGCTCCGCATGGTTTCCTTCACGTCCTCGATGTACACGCCGGTGCCGATGACATAGCCCAGGGGCTTGAAGAGCCGGACATAGGATATCTTGGGGACTATCCTGTCCTTTTCGTCCTTGTACTGCCACTGGTAGTCGACGAAGCCGCTTCCCTTACGGCGGCAGATGTCAGCCATCTCGATAAAGAGCTTTTTCCCGGTCGGGTCCGCGTAATCCTGGAGGTCTTTGCCTTCTAGGTTGGCGTTGAAGGGATGCATGATCATCTTCGGGGCCAGGTCGTTGATCCAGAGATAATCCTTGTTTTCAGGACCGTACCTCATGTTCCGGATGCGGACCTGGATCCTCTTTTCCATCTCCTCCCTGTCGAGGAGGCCCTTCTCGTAATCCTCATAGATGCTGTTGCAATAGCCCAGGGCGATGGAAACGATGTTCTTGAGGGTGTCCTTCCTCTCTTCCACTATCTTGTTTTCCAGGGTCGGGATGATGTAGAGAATGATGGTTCCCGCGAAAATCAATACCGTTACCAGCAGCACTCCGAATATCTTGTATGACAGTGAAATGTTTTTCCAGGACAGTTTCATAGGCGCGCCTCCTTCCCCTTTTCTATCTGATAAGCCGCCGGTCCGCGTTACATGCCTGCCCGGGGCGTCAGATTCCCATTATTTCCTAATTTACAATTTAATTTAATGCCTCCGAACAACAATAATTATAATACTGATAAAATCTTCAAAAAAAGTGACATTCTTTGTAAGGGAATCCCCCTATTATTTGAAAATGAGGATGATATTGAGGATGTATTCCATGTCACAGTTATCGCCTAAGGATCCACAACATTATTTTCTCCAATCATACACGTTAAAACTGTACAAATTGTGATTAAAATGTCAGTTTTGTATAATTGTTTATTAATTCGTGTCCAATCAAAACTTCGTCCTTGACAATTTTATCTCTGCACAGAAGTTTGATCAATACATTGATCGGTGATCGGCCTATTGAACTAAATTCGCGAGGTGTAGACCTTGATCAACACCGATACCTTAATCCGGTACAGTACAGGCATTGCATATCGGTTCCATGACGCAGGTGCCTTTTTATTATAAAAAATTTAAATTATGGGGAATATTATCATGTTTGAAAAGTACAATCTGACAAAACCGGACAATCTTGTGGAGCTCTTTGAGCAGAGTATAAAAAACTACCCTGACAGGCCCTGCCTCGGGACCAAGAACAAGGACGGCGAATACGAATGGATCACCTACCGTGAAATGGGACAGCGCATCGACAACCTGAGGGGAGGACTGGTCAATGCCGGTCTTAAAAAGGGGGACGTGGTCGGCATCATATCGAACAACTCCGTAGACTGGGCCGTTATCCACTTTGCCGTTGCCGGCGTCAACGCGATGCTGGTCCCCATGTATGAAGCAGAACTGCTCCATATCTGGGAATATATAATAAAAGACAGCGCTGTAAAATTTCTCTTCGTGTCAAAACCGGAAATATACGAGAAGATAAAAGATTTTCCGTCGAAGTTACCAACCCTTGAAAAGATCTTTCTCATGACGGGTAGCGGGGATAACACCCTGGCCGCCCTCGAAACGATCGGGGCGAAGAACCCCGTGGCGCCGGTGTACCCGTCCCCCGATGACGTGGCCGTCCTGGTTTACACGTCGGGAACGACCGGAGACCCGAAGGGCGTTCTCCTGATGCACGGCAATTGGACCAGCAACCACCATGCCCGGACCGTCGCCTACACCAACTTCAACCAGGATGACCGTACCGTGTCCCATCTTCCCTGGGCCCACTGCTATGGTCTCGGCGAGCTTCACACCTTCACCGCGGTCGGGGGCTCCCTCGGTTTCCTGGAAAGCCCGACCACCATCGTCGAGGACATGGCCAAGATACGGCCCACGTTCCTCATCTCGGTGCCGAAGATATTCAACAAGGTGTACGATACCATCGTCACCAGGGTCAACGAGGCCGGCGGCGTGAAAAAAAAGCTCTTCGACATGGGCGTCAATGCCGCGAAGAAGAGGCGGGCCCTGGCGGAGCAGGGGAAGTCGAGCGCCATCGCCAATTTCAAGTTCAACCTGGTAAACAAGATCGTGTTCCAGAAGATACGGGACCTCTTCGGCGGCCGCCTCGAGGGCGCGGTCACCGGCAGCGCTGCCATGAACCCGGACATCTCGAAATTCTTTTTCGACATCGGCATCCCTCTCTACGACGTGTACGGCCTTTCGGAAACGTCGCCGGGGATTACCGGCAACAGGCCGTCCTGCTACCGGATCGGGAGCGTTGGTCAGCCTCTTGATAAGATACAAGTGGTGATCGACCAGTCCGTGGTGGAGCCCGGCTCCCAGGACGGCGAGATCGTTGTCTACGGTCCCAACGTCATGAAGGGATATCACAACAAGCCCGCCGCGACAGCTGAGATAATGACCCCCGACGGCGGTATCAGGACCGGAGACCGGGGACGCCTGGACAGCGACGGGTTCCTCTGGATTACGGGACGGATCAAGGACCAGTACAAGCTGATCAACGGCAAGTACGTGTTCCCCGCGGCAATGGAGGAAGACATCTGCCTGAATCATTATGTGCAGAACGCCATGGTCCACGGCGCCGGGTGCGAATACAATGTATGCGTCATCGTGCCGGACTTCCTGGCACTGGCGGGCTACGCGGAAAAGAACAATTTGCCCAAAGACCCGGCGTCCCTGGTTGCCAATGAGGCGGTCACGAACATGATCACCGGCGAGATTCTGGACAACTTGAAAAAGAAATACGGCAGCTATGAGATCCCGAAGAAATTCCTCTACATAACTGAACCGTTCACCCTTGAGAACGGCATGCTGACCCAGACCATGAAGCTGAAGCGCCGCGTCGTCACGGAAAAATATAAGGACCGGATCATGGCACTGTACCAGGAGTAATCTTACTTCCGTAAAGAGTTCCATACCACCCTGTTCGCGCGCCCTCTCCGTTACCCGGAGAGGGCGTTTTTTATTGTTGACAAGGATTCAGCGCAGAGACACAGAGTGCGCGGAGGTAAAGGAGGGATCTTTATTGTATTATGATATCGGGTTTCTTGGCGTTCAGTGTTTTTAATTCTGATGATTATTGATGAAGGATTATGCCGCTCTTTGTTATTCTGCCAGTAATACCGCATTTCCGGTTGACAGACCATCCCGTGCGATGATACCTTCTCGGTACCGGGACAAGCGCCAGGGGCCGCAGTATGATGCCCGCGGGGCCGGCGGCATGGTTGCCGTTATGATGGCCCCGTGATTTTCAAATTGATTTGACGTACCAGCCGCGTCCTGCACTGATTGTCTTTATGCGGAATGACACGCGACATACATCCGATGATGACACGAAGCCCATCAGCCGGGACATGATAAAAAAGTGCGCGGTCGAACTCTTTGAGGAAAATGGGGTGACCGGCACCTCCGTCAATGACATTGTCAGGAGGGCGGGCATAGCCAAGGGGACCTTCTACCTGTATTTTAACAACAAGGACGACCTGATCAATTTCGTTTTCGAAAAATTCGGCGAGGAGTTTTTCGAGGAAATTATCATGCAGAACAGGGATAACCCCAAGATCACCAATATCGCCGAGTCGGTCCTGCGCTATTTTGGCAAAAACCGGATGTTCCTGATCGAGCTCAGGAAAAACATGAACGCCCACCGCGGCTATCCCTATTTCAAGAAAACAATAGCGGCCTTTTCAAAGGTCATTCTGAATTTCCTCAACCTGGACGAGCGCTACCCCATAACCCAGCTGGACGCCTATTCCGAGGTCCTGATGGGCACCATGTTCGACATATGCTACCGGTTGATCATCGAGGAGAGCATAGATAGCAAATCAGAAGCCAAGCTGATGCTTGAAGATTTCATGAAAAGATTTTTCAATTGCGAGCCAATTTTTACTTGAAAAAAATGACCGCCGGTCATTTTCTGGTTATGGTTCCAAATTTTTTTATTGATCAATGACCGGTGGTCATTAAGTTGACAAAATATTCATTTTATAAATTTTTGTTCGTGGAGTACCTATGAAACCAACCAAAGACATCCCAATAACCATGCTTGATAATGGCGGCAGTCCCGTGTTCAAGAATGATTTTTTTGAGCGATTCACCCTGAGAAAGGCCGCCAGGCCCCTGCAGTTGACCGACCGGATATCAAAGGATTACCTCTTCCCCACATTCTATGGGGATGTGACCTGCGCCATAGCGATATTCCTCTGTTCATATAACAAGGCTGAAGTTCTGGTTGCCGAACGGCTCCATCCGAAAATCAAGCCGGTCAGAATATCCAGGGGAAGGGCGATCATCGCCTTTTCATGCTATGAATATAAAAATGTGATGAACGTTCCACCCTATAATGAGATAGCCATGGCGGTCCCGGTCATGGTGAACGCGGCCTTCAGGCCGCCCCTGCTCCCCATGATCATGAAGTTCAGTCGGTTCGGCTACTACATTGCCGGTATGCCGGTGACCTCCCGTGAGAACCAGATCCGGGGGAACAGGATCTGGGGACTGCCCAAGGTCACGCAGAGGATTGACATCGAAAAAAAAGGGAGTGACTGCGTGACAACGGCATATGAAAATAGCGGCGAGCCCTACCTCACGCTGCGGGTGCCGGTCAATGGAACCGCGGCGGAATTCGATGAAACGTCCAGCCTCTATTCCCGGCTGGACGGGAAGCTGCTCCGGAGCGAGACGAATTTCCGGGCCGTGTTCAATGTCAACAAGCGCATGGACCTGCTCTTCAGGAAGGGCGTGAAGCCGGACAGGGCCTGTATCGAGATAGGCCGCGGCGGTTCGGCGAAACTGCTGCGGGACCTGGAGATCGAGGAGCAGCCGTTCCAGACGCGGTACGCGGAGCATATGTCCAGCTGCTTTGATCTCCCCAGCGAAAAAACGCAGAACTGGTTTGAAAAACTCAACGGGTAACGGAGGCCGCCATGAAACAGAACATGAAGATCGTATTTTTCGGTGCCGGGGCGATCGGCCAGTCCGTGGGGGGCTGGATAGCGCCGCACCATGACAACCTGTATTTCCTGGACCGCGGCGATGTGGCAAGGAATCTGAAGGAGAAGGGGATCACCCTGTTTGAGCAGGATAAAAAAGGAGCAAAGAGCCATGTAACGGTAAAGGTGATCGATGATATCAGCGAAGCGAAGGACGCCGATGTCATAGCCCTGGGGGTCAAGAATTTCAGCCTTGACGCCGTGGCGAAAACGATCAGGGACAAGGTGGGAGACGGGCCGGTCATCATCGCCATGCAGAACGGCGTGGAAAACCAGAAGGTCCTGCCGAAGTATTTTTCAAAGGTGGTCTACTGCGTCATCGGCTACAACGCGTGGATCGACGGGCCCGGCGTCGTGGGGTACCAGAAAAAGGGCCCCCTGGTTTTGGGGACGCGGAACAACGAGCTCATGGACGAGATGAAGGAGATCGCCGCGGTGTTCAACTGGGGCGTCGAAACCATCGTCGTCGACCACATCCAGGATGCCGCCCATTCAAAGGTCATCATCAACCTGACCAATTCCCTCACGACCCTTATCGGCCACGGGTTCCGGCCCGTTTCGGATGAGGGCCTGTTCCAGAAGCTTTTGACGAACCTGCTGTATGAAGGGACGCAAATAGCGAAGGCCGCCGGGTACCGGGAATGCAAGATCGGCGGCATGCCCCCCTGGCTCTTGATGAAACTGGGGGCCACGCTGCCGCGGTTCCTCACCAGGGGTATGTTCAGAAAGAATGCCAGGAAGATGGTGATGAGCAGCATGGCCCAGGACATCATCCAGAGGGGCGGCCGTGATTCCGAGCTGGAGACGATAAACGGATACATGGTAGGCCTGGCCGAGACATATAACGTCAACGCGCCGTATAACAGGGCCATCTATGGGCTGTGCAAAAGGGAATTTTCCCGGGAGAAGTTCGTCCCTCTCGATGTCAGGGATGTATGGGCCGAGGTGAGCGCACAGCTGTGACCCCGGCCGGCAATGGCCCCGGGCCGCTGCCGGGCAGTCAGCAGTCTGGGCTCCGGTTTTTATCCGATATGGGTCCGATCCGTTCAAATTTCCCCGCAAAAACCGATTAATTACTTGATATCTTTTTACAAAAATCTATTTTTGGATACCTGCCAGAGGGTGATGAGCCCTCCTGAGGAGGAAACCGTTGGATACCGATGATTCAAAACGCCCCTGGGGTTATTTTGAAAACCTTGTTGACGCCGGCAATCATAAGGTGAAGCGCATAACCGTCTTCCCGGGGAAGCGTTTGAGCCTGCAGAGCCACGCGAAGCGGGCCGAACACTGGTTCGTGGTGGACGGCAGGGCCCTGTTCACCTGCAATGATGCGGTAATGGAAATACGCCAGGGCCAGGCGGTCGATATCGGCCGGGGAGACCGCCACCGGATCGAGAATATCGGTGCCGGGAACCTGGTGTTTATCGAGATACAGACCGGCGATTATTTCGGCGAGGACGATATAACGCGCTACGAGGATGATTTCGGCAGGGCCGGGGCCTGATATATTCACCCGGTGTTTGTAACAAGATTCATGCTTTTTTAACAGATTAATTACAGCTTCAGTTTACAGTAAACCTGTTTTAGATTGTCATTTTGACGAGAGGTCCGAGGGACGCTCTCCGCCCCGGGGGCAAGCATATCACGGGCGCAGCCGCGCACGGGTGCCATTGACGTTTGACAGTGCCTGTGCCCCGGCAGCCATGGCCGGGCGCGGGAATATCTTACGCAGGAGTTGTGCATGATAACCGTACAGGGTATAACGAAAAAATTCGGGGACATCACGGCGGTCAACAATATCTCCTTCAGCATCAGGGAGGGCGAGATAACCGGCCTGCTGGGGCCCAACGGCGCCGGCAAGACCACGACGCTGCGGATGCTCACCTGCTATCTCAAGCCCGACGACGGCGCCATTTCCGTCGGCAGGTATAACGTGGACGACAGCCCCGTCGAGGTCAGGAAGATCATCGGGTATCTGCCCGAATCGGCGCCGGTCTACGGCGACATGCTGGCCTATGATTACCTGGCATACATAGCCGAGGTGAGGGGCATCCAGGACAAAAACCGGATCGACGAGATCGCCGACCTTTGCGGCATCAACGAGGTGATGCACATGGGCGTCGGGGAGCTCTCCAAGGGCTACAAACAGCGCCTCGGCCTGGCCCAGTCGATGATCCACAACCCGGACATCCTCATCCTGGACGAGCCGACCAGCGGCCTGGACCCGAACCAGATCATCGAGATACGGAACCTCATCAGGGAGATCGGAAAAAAGAAAACCGTGATCCTTTCCACCCATATACTGCCGGAGGTGGAGGCGACCTGCGACCGGGTCATCATCATCGACCACGGCACCATCGTCGCCGACGACCGGACCGAAAACCTCCAGAGCATGTCCGGCGGCGAGCGTCTGGTTCTCGTGAGCGTCTCGGGCCCCGATTTCCGGACGCTCTCGGGCGAGATAGCAGGGTTGCCCGGCGTAACCCGCGTCGAGGAGGTGCCGGGGGGCGAGCTGGTCACCGCCCGGGTCGCGGCGGCCGGGACGGCCGACGTGAGGCCGGAACTCTTCAGGCTGGCCGGCGCGAAGAACTGGACCCTCTACGAGCTGACGCAGGAACAGCGGAGCCTGGAGCGCGTGTTCAGGGACCTGACCGGAGGAGGAGCGAAATGAACATAAGGGAATTGAAAATAAAGGATATTGATTTCAAGGGGATGGCTGCGCAAGCGATGGAAAAGGCGAAGGTCTATTCCCACGAGCCCCTGGCCATCATGAAAAAGGAACTCATGACCTATTTCTATACCCCCATCGCCTATATCGTCATCACGGCCTTCCTGGTCGTCACGGGCTTTTTCTTTTTCAAGGATTTCTTCTATTTTAACCAGGCTGAAATGCGGGGATTTTTCCAGTTCCTCCCCCTGGTGCTCACGCTGGTGGTGCCGGCCATCACCATGCGCCTTTTCGCCGAGGAGATCCACAGCGGCACCATCGAGACCCTCATGACCCTTCCCGTGACAACGGCCGAAGCGGTGGTGGGGAAATTCCTGGCAGCGACGGCCTTCGTATCCATCATGATGGCGCCCACGCTGATCTATCTCATCACCATTATCATCGTGGGGTCGCCGGACCCGGGCCCCATCATCGGCGGCTACCTGGGGTCGATCCTGCTGGCCGGGGCCTACTCGGCGGTGGGCGTCCTGACGTCGTCCCTGGGCAGGAACCAGATCATAGCCTTCATCAGCGGTCTCGCGGCGTGTTTCTTCCTCTGGCTCATTGACAAGATTACCATATTCCTGCCGGCGAAGCTGGCCTTCATCGAGTTCCTGGGTACCGACTACCACTTCAGGAACATTTCGCGCGGGATCATCGATTCGAGGGACCTGGTCTACTTCCTCTCGATCATCGTCATATCGATCCTCCTGACGACAAAAATCCTTGATGACCGGAGATAGAACCCATGAAACCTAAGGATATCGCCACCGCACTGAAGGGATGGGCCGCCGGGGCAGTCGCCGCGGCCGTGTCATATCTCAAGGGGAACGAGCCGCAGGCGGGGCCCGAACGGCGGCGCAGCGTCCAGCTCATCCTCTATATCGTCATTATCGTGCTGATCAACCTGGCGAGCGCCACCCTGAACTTCCGGTGCGATCTCACCCGCAACCATACCTTTTCCCTGTCCGAGCGCAGCAGGGACATCGTCTCGAACCTGAAGGAAAACCTGAAGATAAAGGTGCTCTTCTCGAAGGACCTCCCGGCCCAGCACACGTCGATTTACCGCTACCTGAGGGACCTTCTCGAAGAGTACGATTACTACGGCAACCAGTTCTTCAGCTACGAGATCGTGGATGATAAAGACCTTGAAAAGCAGGCCAACGACTACGGCATACGGCCGGTCCAGAGCCAGGAGTTTGAGAACGACCAGGTCAAGGTGCGCCGGACCTACATGGCCCTGGTCATCCAGCAGTCGGACGTCGTGGAGAAGATAGAGGCCATCACCGAGCCCACCGGCCTGGAATACAACATCACCTCCCTCATGGAAAAAATGTCCGGCAAGATCGACGGACTTCTGGGACTCAAGCAGCCGATCCAGGTGCTGTTTTACATGGACAGCTCCCTCAAGAGCCTGCCCATCGAGGGCATCGACCAGCTCGGGGAGAAGGTGAAGGAGGCGGTGGACAAGTGCAACGCGGCCAACTACGACAAGCTCCGGCTCCAGTACATTGACCCGGCAACGGACAAGAACGCCGGCATCTCCGCCGAGCTCTACGGCGTGACCAGGCTGAACTGGAAGGCCGGCGCCGACCGGAACGGCAGGGCGATCCCGGCCGGCGAGGCCTACCTGGGGATCGTGCTCAAGAACCAGGACAGAGCCGAGCGCATCGAGCTCTCCGTGGCGCCGACCATCCTGGGCAAGAACGTGATCACGGGCATCGACAACCTGCAGGACCGGATCAACAACGCCGTCGGGAACCTGGTGAGCTCCAACCCGCGGATCGGCTATGTCACCGGCCACGGCGAGGTCGAATTGAATGACCAGCAGTCGCCCCAGGGCGGCGCCATCATGAAGCAGGTCCTGTCCGACGTGTACGAGGTCCGGGAGATCGACCTGACCAGGGACGAGATCCCCTCCGATCTGGGCCTTATAATCGTCAACGGCCCCCGGAAAAAATTCACCGATCCAGAGCTCTACAAGATAGACCAGTTCCTCATGAAGGGGAAGGGCGCCATATTCTTTCTCGATTCTTACAATGAAATCAGCATGGGACAGCAGAACATGTTCGGCCGCCAGCCGATCGTGATGCCGGTCGACACCGGCCTTGACCCGCTCCTGAAAAGCTACGGCATTACCGTGAACCGGAACATCGTCCTTGACTCAAACTGCGCCAAGGCCCCGGTGGGGGGCGTCGTCAAGGAGATCTACTACGTGCCCATCATCCGCAAGGGGGGCTTCAATCGGGACAGTGTAATAACGAAATACCTCAAGGGGGCCGCCTTCATCAAGACCTCCTCGATCGATGTTGACGCGAAGAAGGTCAAGGACCTCAAACTGACGAAGCAGGACCTGGTGTCGTCTTCCGACGAGAGCTGGCAGATGGCCGGCCAGGTCAACTTCAATCCCTTCCTGCTTGCCCCGCCCCAGAATAAGGAGGAAATGAAGAAGTATGCCCTCGCCGTCCTTCTCTCGGGGAAGTTTGAAAGCCATTTCAAGGGCAGGGACATTCCCAGGGATGAGGATCCGAAAAAGGCGCAAGTAGCCAGGGAAACCATCAGCGTGGGCAAGGCAGACGGCACGGCCCCTGCCGCCACCACGAAGGTCATCGTGGTCGGTTCGTCCGAGATCACGCGCTCCGGCTTCCTCATGAATTCCCGGAGGATCATGTCGAGCGTCATGGCCCAGGGCGAGGAGCAGGACAAGGTCTTTTCGAACGGCTTCCTCATCCACAGCATGGCCGATTACCTCCTGGGCAACTCGTATATCCCGGAAATGAGCAGCAAGAGCCTCGACTACAACCCCCTGGACAAGACCGCCGACGGCACCAAGATCGTCCTGAAGGCCCTCAACATCGGCGGGGTCCCGATCTTCGTGGTGCTGGCGGGGTTCGTCATCTGGAAACGGCGCCTGCGGCGCCGGAAGGCGATACAGGAGCGTTTTTCCCGGGAGGCGTCCCATGAATAAGAAACTAGCGATCAGCGTGGCCGTCATCGCGGTCCTTCTCCTCATTGTCATCATCTCGAACGTGAAGCGTTCGCGCGATGTGCCCGAACTGCCGGAGATAAAGGCCGGGTCGGACGAGATCCTCATCAACCGCGAAGCCGGGGTCATCAGGCTTTTCAAGAAAGACGGGAAGTGGGTGGCCGGGGACAAGGCCTATCCCGCCGACGCAAATAAGGCCGGGGAGATCGAGAAGCGGTTCAAGGAGATGCGCCTCACGGACCTGATCTCGTCCAAGGGATATTATTCCAGATACGACCTGACGCCGGACAAGTACGTGGAGGTAATCCTGAAGAAGGGCGATACTATCCTCAGGAGATTCAAGGTGGGGAAAAAGAGCCCGACCAACCGCCACACCTTCGTCAAGATAGACGACAGGCCCGAGATCTACCTTGCCGAGGGGACCTTCGACATGGTGCTGAACAAGGAACTGGACGACTTCAGGGACAGGGAAGTGCTGAAGGTCGGGCGCGACGCCGTGTCGGCCCTCACGGTCGAGTACCAGGGCATGAATTTTGCCTTTACCAGGACCCGCGAGGCGAAAACGGACACCGGGGCCGGAAAGAAAAATGACGAGAAAAAGCAGAAGGGGCAGGCCTGGGGATCCTGGACCTGCCGGGGATATGAGACCGTCAAGCTCAATGACTCAATGGTGGACGGGCTGGTACAGGCCCTTGACCCGCTCCGGGCGGCGTCATTCCTGGACATGCCCAAGGAGGCGCTGACGCAGCGGGTGTGCTCGGTCCAGGTCAAGGCCGGCGAGAGGGAAATGATCCTTACCGTGTACCGGTACAACGAAAAATACGCGGCGGCCACGTCAGAATACCCCTATGTGTTTGAAGTGGAAAAATACGCGATAGAGAGATTCTTTATCACCGGGATCGACAGGTTCAGGGCCGCGGTGAAGCAATAATCATACCCCCCGTCCCACGGGTGGGGGCGTGTATGATGGCGCTCAACATTATCCAGGATTTTTCATCCCGCATCGGGGGCCGCGCCTGCCTCCGGAAATGCGAGCCCGCCGTGTTTCTCCTCCACCAGGCCATCGGTGCGGTGGAGTAAAATCCCCGTACTCCGAAGACGCGGCGCGTCACCGCCCTCTGGCTTGACCTGCGCGCGCGCTGCATGAAGCGCGTGGAGTCGCGCTCTTCCTGTCGTTATTATCCAAGAATTTTGCTCCCGCATCGGATGCAGTCAATAGGACGCAATGGCTCTTGCTCGGAATGATAATGGCATTTCGGAAGGGTTCGGGCAGGCATAACGTTCCGGACAGGCGTGTTGAAAAAATTCTGCAGGCAGCTGCCATGGCGGCATCGTTGTTTCATCAAAGACCGGAGTATATTTATGTCTGTTGCAATAGAAAAAAGCTTGCCATTTTATTTTAACCGTGCAACAATAATTGATGATCTATCATCGATGGATGCGTCCGGTGGCTCACCATGTTGGAAAAGGAGAGCGCAATTGCAGCCATGAGTGTAATGCAGAGGAAATCCGTCCGGGATCCCGCGCCATCGGGCCTCGGGAATATCCGCACATCCATCAGGCCGTTCTTCGAGAAGAAAACGTCATTGTCCCTCATAATTGCAGGAATAAGAAGATCAATATCGAAAAAAATCACGCTGATCCTGGTTGCGAGCGTCATCTGCGCCGCGGTGGCGGGTTCTTTGGCCCTGGTTTATTCCGAGTATAACGACCTCCTCGCGTCGCTCAAGGAATACTCTGCGTACACCATCGCCCGCCTTTCCACAAGCCTTGCCCTTCCCCTCTGGAACGTCGATACCGAACAGATCGATAAGATCATCACCTCGGAATTAAAAAACGAGAACATCGCGGCTATCCTCTACAAGGACGCCCATGATAAGGATTATAGCGGCAGGGTCAAACTCGAATCGGGTGCCATTGCCGATTATTCCCTGACTGACGATATGGCTCTTGACAAGAGCTTTCTTGTTCTGAAAAAAAACATTGTCGCGGGGGAACAGGAGGTCATCGGAACCGTCAAGCTCCATGTGACGGACGCCGGCATGTGGAGCCGTCTCAGGAAAAGGATGGCCCTGATTGTTTTACAGACGGTCATCATCATCGGTGTCATCGTTTTTATATTATCCAGATTGTTTGACAGGTATTTCATACATAAAATCATTGCAATCAATGACGGGATAGGGGAAATTGAAAAGGGGAATTATCTGGTGAACCTTAAGGTTGACGGAACCGACGAGCTCTCCAATATAGCCCTTAACATCCAGGCGATGAGCGAGACGATATATGCGCGGCAGCGCGATCTCGTCAAGCTGCAGAGCTTTCTTTCAAACATCATTGAATCGATGCCTTCCATCCTCATCTCGCTCAATAAAGCGGGAGAGGTGATACAGTGGAATGCGGCGGCGGAGAGGATGTTCAAGATAACCTCGAATGAAATCATGGGAAAAAAATTGTGGGACCTGTTTCCATATTTCAGCAGATATATCGAGGCCTTTGATGCGACAATCGAGACGAACATGCCGAAGATGTTCTCCCGGGAGATCTACGGCGGCGACGACCCTCGGTGCTACAATGTCTCCCTGTTCCCCCTGGTCGAGAACGGCGACCGCGGCGTTGTCTTCCGGATGGACGATATCACCGAGATACAGAAAAAGGACGAGCAGCTCCGGCAGGCGCAGAAGATGGAGCTGGTGGGCACCCTCTCGGGCGGGCTTGCCCATGATTTCAACAACGTCCTGGGCGGCATCATGGGAGTCACCTCCCTCATGCAGCACCACCTGAAGCGTGACGGGCATATCGGCAGCGAAGAGCTGGCGTCGTTTCTCGACATGATCGATGAGGCGACGCGGCGGGCCGCGGACATCGTCCAGCAGCTTCTCGTCATTTCGCGGAAACAGGAGATCAATTTTGCCCCGGTGGACCTTAACGGATCCCTGCGGCATGTGATAAAAATCTGCACCAATACGTTTGATAAATGCGTTGAAATCGTGCCCGTTTTTCATGACAAGCCGGCAATGATACACGCCGACCAGGGGCAGATAGAACAGGTCCTGCTCAACATCCTCGTCAACGGGTATCACGCCATGACGATCATGAAAACCGGGGAAGAAGCGCCGGGCGGGAAATTATTTATATCGATCGATCGGATAGAATCCGACAGGCATTTTTGCGGCTCGCATCCGGAGGCGGAGGAAGGCCGCGATTACTGGATCACCACCATCCGCGATACCGGCGTTGGCATGGATCCGAAAATCATCTCAAAGATATTTGATCCGTTTTACACGACAAAAACAAAGGACAAGGGAACCGGCCTCGGCCTGGCCATGGTGTACAATATAACCGTCCAGCACGGCGGGTTCGTGGACGTGTATTCGGTAAAGGGACACGGGACCACCTTCAACATGTATCTGCCGGTTCTGAAAGACAGCATGGCCCAGGAAAAAACGGCGGTTACGGAGGACGTCAGAAAAGGGAGCGGGCTCATTCTGGTCATTGATGACGAACGTATCATCAGGGAGACCGCCCGGGCTATTCTGGAGGAATGCGGCTATTCGGTCGTGCTGGCCAATGACGGAGAGGAGGGTCTTGCCCTATACCAAGCCCGGAAAAATGAGATCAAGGCGGTCGTCCTTGATCTCATCATGCCGAAAATGTCCGGTAAAGAAGTGTACCGGAAGCTGAAAGATATCGATCCCGGGGTACGGGTCCTCCTCGTATCGGGATTCCGGCAGGATGAGCGGGTTGACGACCTGCTGAGAAAAGGCGTCGATGATTTTGTCCAGAAACCATACACTTTGAAAAAATTGTCGAACTCGATCTACAAGGTGGTGAACAGGCAATGAAAAAAAGATATTTCTGCGCGGCTGCAGCCATCGTTATCTGTGCGTCATTCTTCTCATGTACCGAACAGAGCGGTGATCGGGACAAGAAAAGCGTTGAAAAGAAACAACAGGCGGATGCCGATACGGGGAAAAAGCTCGTGATACGGTGCGATCTGTGGCCCCCCTATAATGACAGGCCCGATGCCCCTCTGTCCGGCTCATTCATCGAGATACTAAAGGCCATCTTCGAGAAGGAGGGATATACGATTGACTATGAGCTGATGCCCTACAACAGGTCGCTGCAGGGAGTCAGGGACGGTACCTTCGATGCCACGCTGGGAACGGTTAAAAGCGAGGCGCCCGACCTTGTCTTTCCCGAGGAGCCGATTGGGAAAGAAACCAATGCATTTTTCGTAAAACGGGGCACCACCTGGCGCTATACGGGCGTTTCTTCATTGGAGAGGATAAAGATAGGCGTCATCGACGGATACAACTATGATCCGGCCGTTGACGAGTATATCAAACGGAACAGGAATTCCTTGAAGGTCCAGGTCATGGTCGGGGACAGGCCGGTGGAGAAAAACATAAAGAAATTGCTCCTGGGAAGGTTTGACGCCGTCCTGGAAACAGTGGACGTCATGAACTGGACACTCTCGATGATGAACATAGGACCTGATAAAGTCGTCGAAGCGGGAAGAATACCGACACAATTATTTATGTATGTGGCCTTTTCCCCAAAAAGAAAATCGTCGCTGGAACATGTGCGCATCTTTGACCGCGGCATCCGCGACCTGAGATATTCCGGAAAATTGAAAACTATTCTGCAGAGGTATTCTCAGGCGGACTGGAAATAGCCGGCCCATGCCCTGCCGTCTCGGGAATGGTTTTCAAGATACCCCTGGCGAAATCAGTTTCCGCTTATGGTACGTGGCCTTTTTTCCTTCATCCCCCTTCTCACTTGTCGGCGATAATGCACCTGCCAATGACCCGGATTAAGTCTATTATCTAGGTTTTATTACCTCATCGGGTCCGTTTAAAGCGGCACTATGCTTTTCGTCACTGAGATGACTTTTTTTATTGCTTGAAAAACGCACGAAAAATACTGTGCATTATCGCCTGTGAGCTGAGTGATGTCGACGTTCGCAAATAGATATATGCGAAACGAAGGGGGCCGGTGAGGTGGCAGGGTGCTGTCAAGATTGCGCTAATTGTATTGACAAAAAAATATTTCATAGTAACGTATAACCTCGCTCCGGAAAACATCGTGGCGCGCTTTGCGCCGCCCCCCGGAGGGTTCTTATCAAAATTATACGTAATCGGGTACCAAGGATGGATACTACCAATAACTCCAGCAACGGCAACAACGGCGGCGCAAATGGTTCCGGTCAGCTGATAATCGCGAAGGAGATCCTGCCGGAAGTGCTCCACGTGATACCCATATCGCACCGGCCAATTTTTCCCGGGATGATGATCCCCATCGTCCTGACCGGCGACTTTATGATCGACACGGCCAATAAGATACTCGAAGCCGACGCCAAGATCGGCGGCGTGGTGCTGGCCCGGGAACTGCGCGAGGGGACGCCGAAATCAGAAGACATGTACACCGTCGGCGTCGCCGTCAAGGTGCTCCGGGTGACGCCCATCGACGAAAAAACCATACAGATGATGATCAACGCCCTGGGCCGCTTCACCATGAAGAGGGTGATACAGGACGGTCCCCTGATCCAGTGGCAGGTGGACCACCATATCGAGGAGGATTACTCCGGGTCCGAGGTGATGAAGGCCTATTCAAAGGCGATCATCTCGTCGGTCAAGGACCTCATCAAGTCCAACTCCCTCTTCCAGGAGGAACTGAAGCTCTTCCTGAACCGCTTCACCGTGGAAGACCCGGGCAAGCTGGCCGATTTCGTCGCCTCCATGACATCGGCCGACGCGGCCGAGGTGCAGGAGATACTGGAGACCTTCGACGTGCGCAAGCGCGTTGAGAAGGTACTGGTGCTCATGAAAAAGGAGATCGAGCTTTCGAAGCTGCAGGAGAAGATCACCAAGCAGATCGAACAGCGCATATCGAAGCAGCAGAAGGAGTTTTTTCTTAAAGAACAGCTCAAGGAGATCAAGAAGGAGCTGGGCCTTGAAAAGGACGAGAAGACCACGGAGATCGAGCAGTTCGAGGAACGGATCAAGAAGCTGAAGCTCACCGAGGAGGCGGCCAAGAAGATCGACGAGGAGATGAACAAACTGAAGCTCCTGGAGCCCCACTCGGCCGAGTACGGGGTCGCCCGCAACTACCTCGACTGGCTCACCACGATCCCCTGGGGCGTGTACTCCACCGACAACTACGACATCAAGAAGGCGAAGAAGATACTCGACCGGGACCACTACGGCCTCGACGACATCAAGGACCGCATCCTGGAGTTCATCAGCACCGGCAAGATGAAGGGGAACATCACCGGCTCCATCATCTGCTTCGTGGGCCCTCCGGGTGTGGGCAAGACCTCCATCGGCAAGTCCGTGGCCGAGGCCCTGAACCGCAAGTTCTTCCGCTTTTCCCTGGGGGGGATGCGGGACGAGGCCGAGATCAAGGGCCACCGCCGCACCTACATCGGCGCCATGCCGGGCAAGATCATCCAGAGCCTGAAGACCGTGGGGGTCGCGAACCCCGTCATCATGCTCGACGAAATCGACAAGATCGGGGCGAGCTTCCAGGGCGATCCGGCGTCGGCCCTCCTCGAGGTGCTCGACCCGGAGCAGAACTCGAACTTCCTGGACCACTATATCGACCTCCGCTTCGACCTGTCCAACATCCTCTTCATCGCCACGGCGAACCAGATGGACACCATCCCGGCGCCGCTCCTCGATCGGATGGAGGTGATGAAGCTCTCCGGCTACATCATGGAGGAGAAGGTGCAGATAGCCACGCGCTACCTGGTGCCGAAGCAGTTGAAGGAGCACGGCCTGAAGAAGGGCGACGTGGACATCGACAAGGCTTGCCTCCGCATGATCATCAACGGCTATGCCCGGGAGGCGGGGGTCCGGAGCCTGGAGAACAACATCAAGCGGATCATGCGGAAGTCGACCAGGCGCTTCGCCGAGGGCGACACGAAGAAGATAAAAGTCACGACCAAGAACCTTCCCGATTTCCTGGGCAACCCGCGCTTCACCGACGAGTCGCTCTACGACAAGAGGATGGCCGGCGTGGTCATGGGCCTCGCCTGGACCAGCATGGGCGGCGCGACCCTCTACATCGAGGCGACGGCGGTGCCGTCGAAGAACAAGGGCTTCAAGCAGACGGGCCAGCTGGGCGACGTGATGAAAGAGTCGTCGGAGATCGCCTACACCTACGTGAGCTCCCGGATCAGGGAGTACGGCATAGCGGAGAATTTCTTCAACGAGAACATGATCCACCTCCACGTGCCCGCCGGGGCCACGCCCAAGGACGGCCCTTCGGCCGGCATCACCATGGCCACGGCGCTCTATTCCCTGGCGAAAAACAGGCCCATCAAGCTCCACATCGCCATGACCGGGGAGCTCACCATTACCGGCAAGGTGCTCCCCATCGGCGGCGTGAAGGAGAAGACCATTGCCGCCAAGCGGGCCGGGGTCAAGACCATTATCTTCCCCTTCGAGAACAAGAAGGACTACGACGAGCTGCCGAAGTACATCGTGAAGGGCCTAAAGGCGCACTTCGTGAACTACTTCGACGAGGTGCTGAAGATCGTGTTCTGATGGCTGATTGATTATGACGGAGTATGAAGAAGGCGCGGTCAAAAGACCGTGCTTTTTTTTCGCGATGGATTATTCCGCCCCGTCCCAGCAGTAGGTGCAGACCTTTTCTTTGGGAACGCCGATGGCCTTGATGAGGTCGTCCAGCTGCTGGTACTGGAGTGTCGTGAGACCCAGGCGGAGGCGGATCCGCTCCACCATGGCGGTGTACCGTTCGCCCGTGCCGGAGGCGTATTCCTCGAGATGTGCCTCGTCGCTCCCTTCCAGCTCCTTGATGGCCAGGCGTCCCGCCAGGTCCAGGGCCGACCGTGACCGCGAAAAGTTCAGGAACTTGCACCCATAGACCAGGGGCGGGCAGGCGGGGCGCATGTGCACTTCTTTGGCGCCGTAATCGTAAAGCCTCTGTATGGTGTCCTTGAGCTGGGTGCCGCGGACAATCGAATCGTCGCTGAAGAGGATCCGCTTCCCCTGTATCAGCTCCCGCACCGGTATCAGTTTCATCTTCGCCACCAGGTCCCGGATCGACTGGTCCTGGGGCATGAAGCTCCGGGGCCAGGTGGGCGTGTACTTTACGAAGGGGCGCTGATACGGCTTTTTCGACTCGTTGGCGTACCCGATGGCGTGGGCCACGCCGGAATCGGGAATGCCGGCCACCACGTCGATGGGGGTCGTATCGTTTTTCGCCAGGGCCGCGCCGCAGCGGTTCCGGACCGCCTCGACGTTGATGTTCTCGTAACAGGACGGGGGATACCCGTAATAGACCCAGAGGAAGGCGCAGATCTGCATCCTGCTTCCCTGCTCTTTGACCGTCTTGATGCCGTCTTCTGTTATAAGGACGATTTCCCCCGGCCCCAGGTATTTCATGGTCTCATAATTCAGGTTGGGGAAGGAGCAGGTCTCGAAGGCCGCGGCATAGGCCCCCGGTTTTTTGCCTATGACGATAGGGGTGCGTCCCAGGCGGTCGCGGGCCGCGTAGATACCGTGATGGGTCAGCAGCAGGATGGAGCAGGAGCCTTCGATGGATTCCTGGACGCGGGTGATCCCGTCCACGAAATTCGCCTCCTGGTTAATGAGGGTGGCCACGAGTTCGGTCGGATTGATCTCGCCGCCGCTCATCTCTGAGAAATGCGTGGTGCGTTTCCCGAAGGCGGCCTTTATCAGTTCTTCGAAATTCTTGATGACGCCGACCGTGACAATGGCATAGGCGCCGAGGTGCGAATTGATGATCAGCGGCTGGTCCTCGTAATCGCTGATGACCCCGATCCCCTTGCGTCCCCTGAACTTCGGGAGGTCGTCGTCGAATTTTGAGCGGAACGGCGCGTTGGAAATGTCATGGATGCTGCGCTTGAAGCCGTTCTCGCCCAAAACCGCCATGCCCCCCCGCTTGGTGCCGAGGTGGGAATGGTAATCGGTCCCGAAAAAAACGTCATTCACGCAGTCTTCTTTGGAAACAACGCCGAAAAATCCGCCCATATGAGTACTCCCATGAAATATGATGAACAGCGGTGACACGGTCCATTGAACGGCATCCCCGTACAGTTCCTGCCGATTCGTTCCCCGTGTAAATAATTATTTTTGTTTTTTTTATGCTCCCGGATGTTCCGATGTTGCGGATGCCGGCAGATGCGGGGGCATGGAAAAGGGGACGCGAAAGCGTCCCCTCCGGAACATCCATGCCGGGACGGTCATTCTTTATACATGCCTTCGATGAGATCGCCGTAATTTTTCATGACGACCTTCCGCTTGATCTTGAGGGTGGGCGTGAGCTCGCCGGTCTCCTGGGTGAAAACGCGGTCGATCAGCTTGAAGTCTTTGATCTGCTCCACGCGTCCCAGGGGCCTGTTCAGCTCGTCCACCGTGTCCTTGAATTTTTTTATCACCTCGGCGTTGGCGATGAGCTTTTTCGGATCTGTCTCATTGATGTTTTTCGATTTCGCCCACTTGATCAGCTCGGGAAAGCAGGGCACGATCAGGGCCACCAGGTATTTCCTCTGGTCGCCGATGATGGCGATCTGCTCTATGAGGGGGTGGTTGATGAACATGCCCTCGATCACCTGGGGCGCCACGTTCTTGCCGCCGGCGGTGATGATGATGTCCTTCTTCCGGTCGGTAATTTTCAAATAGCCGTCCTCGTCTATCATGCCGATGTCCCCGGTGGCGAACCATCCGTCCTTCGAGAGCACTTCTTTCGTGTCCTTCGGCTTGTTGTAGTAGCCCTTCATGACCTGCGGGCCGCGGATGAGGATCTCGCCGTCGTCGGCGATCCTGCATTCGGTCTGCGGGAAGGCCGGGCCGCAGGTGCCCAGCTTGATCGGCTTGAGATGCTTGAAGGTGGTCAGGTGCGTGATCGGCGTGGTCTCGGTGAGGCCGTAGCCCAGGTGTATCTCGACGCCGATGATCTGGAAAAAGGCGTTGATCTCGTCGGACAGGGGCGCGCCGCCGACGCCGATGGTTATCATGCGGTCGAGCCCCAGGGCCTTGCGGAGCTTCGAATATATGAGCGTGTCGAACAGGCGGTATATCGCGCCCGTGGGGAAGGGGATCGCTTTATTGGTAAGGATATAGGGCAGGGCTTTTTTACCCGCGGCCATGGCGGCGTTGAACAGCGCCTTCTTGCTGGCGGGGGCGTTTCTCAGCTGGCACATGACGCCTTCGTATATTTTCTCCAGGACGCGGGGCACGTATATGGCCAGGGTGGGCCGTATCGCTTTCAGGTCCTCGACGAGGGTCTCGGCCCCCTTGGTGTAGGCGATGGTGCCTCCCTGGCTGATCGCGGTATTGTAGCCGACCGTGCGCTCCAGCGCGTGCGACAGGGGAAGGAGCGATACGCAGGTGAACTCCTCCGGGAAGGGATGGTGCTCGGCGAACTGCTTGACGTTGGCCACCAGGTTGCTGTGAGTGAGCATGACCCCCTTGGGATCCCCGGTGGTGCCGGAGGTGTAGATCAGGGTCGCGGTTTCCCTGATGTCGATTTTTCTCAGACGCCTGTCTATTTCCTTCAGGTTGAGGTTCTTGCGGCCGATGGCAAGGGCGTCAGAGAACTTGACCACCATCCTGTCTTTATAGTCGAGATCATCGAAGACGATAATTTCTTTCAGATTTTTCAGATTCTTCTTTTCTTTAAGAAGATTGTCCACCTGGAACTTTCCCGCGCACATGCAGATCTTTGATCCGGAGTCGTTCAGCACATAGGCGGCCTCCGGGCCGGAGTTGGTCGGGTACACGGTGACATCGATCCCCCCGATGGACAGCGCGGCCAGATCTGATACGGCCCATTCGGGGCGGTTGCTGGAATAGATGGCGATTTTGTCTTTGGGCTTGATGCCCTTTGTCAGGAAATAGGACGCCAGTTCGTCGACCTGTCTGCCGATTTCACCGTAGGTGTATTCCTTCCAGCTTTTGTCCTCTGCGCGGATTTTAACGAAGATCTTTTCGCGGGATTTCTCGACCTGGTTCCTGAACAGGCCGGGAATCGTCGTATCCTTATAGGGTTTGAACGTGCTCATAGTAATCCTCCCATCATGACGCTTGTCCCGGCTTCTGGGAACTGACTAGAGAAAAAACCAGTACGAGCGGCATTCATCGATTAATAATCAAATTCTGAAAGGCGGGCCCCTGTTGTCAACAAAACTAATTATTTTTTAATTAAATAACTATATAATTATTTATATATAAAATATGGTATAAAAGTTCAGTAAAATTAGAACTTAAAGGGAGATAACATTTATAACAGGGTGCGAGCCCTGGGGGGAACTAAACCAGGTCCGCGAATTTCGCGTCAATTAACCCCTGCAGGTCGAGGGGTGAAAGGCACACCTGGGTCCCCCGCGCCCCGGGGCTTACATATATGGCATCATACAGCTGCGCCGTCTCGTCAATGAAGGTCGGGAACAGCTTTTTCATGCCGACGGGCGAGCAGCCGCCACGGATATATCCGGTAACGGGAAGAAGGTCCTTCATTTTTATCATTTCGATCTTCTTGTTGCCGCTGACCTGGGCGGCCTTTTTCAGATTCAGCTCGCTGTTGCCGGGGATGACAAATACCGTGTGTCCTGTTTTATCGCCGATGGTGACAAGGGTCTTGAAAACCGTTTCCGGCGGCGCGCCGATCTTCCGGGCAACGCTCACCGCGTCGAGTTCGTCTTCGTCAATTTCGTATTCGGCCGCGGTGTATCGAATCCCCCTGGATTCGAGGATCCTGATGGCATTGGTCTTGGACATGGCATGAAGTGTAATCAGCGGGACGGGAATTCGGCAAGAACAATTACCATGATGAATTTCTTTCTTGTTAACCGGTGAACCGGCGCTTTCCCGGCATTCATTCCATCCGACGGCAGGTGCTGACGCGGTAGTGACTGCTCCGGGGCTGGCTCCCGCTGGCGGAATATTTTTTATAAAAAAAGCTTGCAATAAATTGAACAATTAAACGATATACCCAAATGTTTAAATATAATGTATTACTGGATCCGCCGCCGCCGCATCGTGTGGGCCCCTTCGGGATGCGGAGCCGTGGACTTGCGGCAGCGGAACCGGAATTCTCTCAACACATCAAGGGTGGAGGTATGGATCATGAAGATTGTCTTTGTCATCGACAGCTGGAACGGCGGCAACGGCGGCGTGGTGGCCACGAAGAGGATCGTGGACGAGCTCATAGCCCGGGGGCACGAGATTCGCGTGGTATCCACCGGACAGCATGAGGGGCCCTACGAATTTTTCGAGGTCCCGGGCTATTACCTGCCCTTCGTCAGGGAGTCCCTGGAAAAGATGAATTTTCTCTTCGCCAGGGGGAAGACCAGCGTCTTGCGGAAGGCCTTTGAGGGGGCCGATCTCGTGCAGGTGCAGTTCCCCTTTTTCGCGGCGCGCAAGGCGGTCAGGGTGGCGAAGAAGATGGGCATCCCGGTCACCGGCGCCTGCCATGTGCAGCCGCAGAACATCATTGCGGCCATGGGCAAGGAAGACCCGATGATGGAAAAGATGTTCCACGCCCTCTTCAACTTCTGTCTCTTCAAACAGGTGGATTCCATACACTGCCCCTCGTCCTTCGCGGCGCGCCTGCTCCTGGAGCATGGCAGCAAGGCCCATTTCCGGGTCATCTCCAACGGCATCCCCCGGGAATATCACCCGCGCCGGGTGTCGAGGCCGTACTGGTTTGCCGACCGGTTCGTGATCCTGAATATCGGGCGCCACGCCATGGAAAAGCGGCAGGGCCTGCTTATCGAGGGCGTCCTGAAATCAAAATATAAAGACAACATCCAGCTGGTACTGTGCGGGAAGGGCGAGGACACCGAAAAGCTCATCGAGAGCGGCAGGAGACTGCCGGTGAAACCGCTCATCGAGTATGTTACTCATGAGGACAAGCTCCTGTACCTCAATGCCGCCGACCTGTACTTGCATTCCTCCGTGGTGGAGCTGGAAAGCCTTTCCTGCCTGGAGGCCATCGGCTGCGGCCTACCCTGCCTGATCGGGAATTCGCCCCACAGCGCCGCGCCGCAATTCGCCCTGGATGAGCGCTTCCTCTTTGCCATGGATGACAGCGATTCACTGGCGGAAAGGATCGACTACTGGTATGAGAACCGCGATGCCCTCGCCGGGCTCAAGAAGCCGACCCTCGAGATGGCGGAGAATTACCGCATGGAACGGTGCGTCACCGAGCTGGAGGTGTTCTTCGGCGAAGCAGCGGCCGGGACCCTCGGCGCGGGGGAAATCTCCGGCGACGTCACGGAGATACAGAACGATTTCTACTTAACCGCTTCGGGGAAACGCTCGGCCTGAAGGGGCGCCGGAGGTGTTTGACATGAACATGAAACAAAGACCGGAGATCCCCCGGGACAAAATAATACAGGTCAACAACATCAGGAAGATCGACTTCGATAAACCTTACAAGTTTATCTACACGGACTGGTGGTATGATCTGCTTGTCGCCGTTCCCTTTCTCATCTCGTATGTCATAACGATTTTTTACGCCCTCTTCTATGGCTTCCGATGCGTCGGCAGGAAGAACCTCCGGATCCTGCGCCGCCGGGGCTGCATCACCATATCGAACCACTGCCACTATTTCGACACGGTGTTCGCGAATTTCGTTGTTCTGCCGAAGCCGCTTCACACCGCTGTGGCACAGAGAAATTTCGAGGTGCCCATAGCCCGGCAGCTTCTCAGGATACACCGCGCCTTCCCCATTCCCGCCAACGGGCGGGGCCTTGAAATGATAACGGGTCCCGTCGGCGAGGCCCTGAAGAAAAGGCACCATGTCCATTTTCTTCCCGAGGGGGACCTCGTGATGCTGAGCCAGACCATACACCGATTCAAGCCGGGGGCCTTTGTCCTGTCCTGCACGCACCAGGCCCCCATCGTGCCGATGGTGTACGTGATCGAACGGAGAAAATTCCGGGGGAGGGAAATGGGGCCGGCGTGGATCAAGATAACCCAGGTCATAGGCGAGCCGATGTTTCCGCCGCCCCTGAATGGAGACGGGTCCCTCCCGCGGGAGGGGATAGAGCTGATGGCGGACCGCGCCGCCTCCTGGATGGAGGATACCATCGCACGCTATCACCGGGAGGCTGGAGCATGAACGCGGGGCCGGACTGCATGCAAGAGCTGATCGTCATCGATGACATCACCAAAACATACCGACGGGGCGATGTTGCCGTCGAGGCGCTGAAGGGAGTGTCCCTCGGCATACATGACGGTGAATTTACCGTTATCGTCGGGAGGAACGGCTCGGGGAAATCCACCCTGCTGTACCAGCTCGGCCTGCTGGACCGACCTGACTCGGGCAGCATTTTCTTCGAGGGCCGCGAGGTGAGCCGCATTCCCGACAGACACCGGCGGCACCTCAGGCTTGCCTACCTGGGTTACATTTTCCAGGACTATGCCCTGATATCGGAATTGACGGCGCTGGAAAACGTGATGGTCCCCGCCATGATGCTGAAGAACAGGGCCGATGCCAGGGAAAAGTCAAAGGGCCTGCTGGAAAGGGTCGGGCTCGGGGCGCGGCTGAACCATCTCACCAGGCAGCTGTCCGGCGGGGAGCAGCAGAAGGTGGCCATCGCCCGGGCCATGGTCAATGATCCCCGGGTCATCATCGCGGACGAGCCCACGTCCAACCTGGATTCCATAGCGGCCAGGGACGTGCTGGACACCTTCAAGATGATAAATAACGAACACGGCCACGCCATTGTCATGGTCACCCATGAGCAGGAGGAAACCGTGTACGCCAAGAAGCTGATTCGATTATCCGACGGGAGAATGCAATGATCGGCGGATGGAAAATACCTTTTTTTCTGGCCGCGAGATTCCTGAAGCATGGAAGCAAGTGGACCTTCTCTCTGATCGTCCTCCTTATGGCCATCGCTTTCGTGAACCTGATCTTTGTGACCGCGCTTTTCAACGGTATAATCGAGTCGGTCAACAACCAGGTGATCGACACCCACATGGGGCATATCTACATCTTTCCCCCTGAGGGATCAGAGTATATCGAAAATATGGATGACGTGTCCGCAAGAATAAAGAGCCACGGGAAGGTGCGCGGGGTCAGTCCGCACCTGTATGTGCCCGGGAAACTGCTGTATAAGAATATCAGCGGCACCTGGCAGATTGTGGCCATCGATCCGGAACAAGAAAAGACGGTCACCAATGTATCGAAGAAAATGATCGAGGGATCATACCTGGAAAAGGATGATACCGACAGGATCATCATCGGCCGCCAGATAGCCGGAGGCAGGGATGTGGAAATGAACGCTCTTTCGTTCCGGGGGGCCAGGGCGGGGGAATCGGTCACTCTCGACGTGGGCGGTTTCAGGAAAACCTTCACCATCAAAGGCGTTTTTTACACCAGGTTTCTCGATACCGACAAGCGGGCCTTCATCAGCCGGAAGTTGCTGGATGAGATGGTACCCGGCATGAGCGGCGTTGCTTCAAGCATGATCATCCGCATCGATAAAACAGGGGATGAAAAAAAAGTGATTCACGAGCTCGGGGAAATGAAGATCAGGGGTAAACTGTTCGCATGGAAGGAGGCGGCGGGTTACCTGGACTCGGTCACGGAAAGCTTTATCCACATCAATACGCTCCTGACCATGGTCGGCATGATGATAGCGGCCATCACCATCTTCATCGTCATTTACGTGGACCTGTCATCCAGGCGCCAGCAGATAGGGGTGCTCCGGGCCATCGGCATCAGGCCGTCCCTTATCCATATCACCTATATTCTGCAGACCCTGGTCTATTCCCTGGCGGGCATACTGATCGGGCTGCTGGTCCTCCTTCAGGGCATAGTCCCCTGGATGAAGAAACATCCTTTTGAAATGCCCATCGGCGATGCCATGCTGGTGGTCAATTATCACGATCTTCTTTTCAGGGCGGCCCTGGTGGTCATCGTTGCGCTCTTGTCCGGACTGATCCCGGTATTTATCACCACGAAGACGAAAATCCTTGATGCCATTTTCAACAGGTAACGCGCCGGGAGCCGCCGTTTTTCCCGTGCGGGGGAGAGGGGCCGCCCGGCCCCGGTAACCGCGGGGTTTCGCGATGTTTCCCGCCGATCAGGTGCATGCTGACAATATCGCCCCGGGGCGCCCGGGGCGCCTGATACCCCGGCATCATTATGTTCTTGACGGTTACGGCGCGGTGTTGTCTCCAATAATTACCATAATCCCGGAATAGACAACAGGCCATGAAACGGAAGAACAACCCGCCGAAAGAGGACGTTAAAAAAGAGATCATCATCAAGTCCCGGGAGATCATCTCCAAGATGGGATATAAGAAATCAAGCACCGAAGAGATCGCCAAGTCCCTGAACAAAACCAAGGGCGCCCTGTATCATTATTTCGAGAACAGGGAGGATATCATCAAGGAGGTGCTGAAGTATGAGGGCCAGCTGGTAAAGGAGGCCGTCAGCAAGGCCCTCGTCAGGGAGAAGGAGCCTGATAAACAGCTTCGCAGTTTTTTCCTCATACGGGCGCGGCAGGTATTCGAGCTCTGGTCGTTCTATCAATCGGTGATCGCCGAGTATTTCAACCGGTATTCCTTCATCATGAGCACCCTGAGCGAATATACGTCCGAGGAGCAATCGATCCTTGAGAGCATCATCAGGGATGGAAACAGGAAAAAAGTGTTCAACGTGAAGAATGTCAGGCTCACGTCCAGTTCGCTCATTAAGGCGATGCGGGGCTATGATTTCTTCATGTTCCAGGGCGTGCGCTTCGATGATATCGAGGATGAAATATCCGAAACGCTGCGGATCATGATCAAGGGCCTGGGATGACAGGCCCGCTTTTTGTCGCCCCTCCCTATTAGTGCCCCCTTACGTCCCCGATGGTCAGCCAGGAGGTGTCGGTGCCGGGAATGATGTCGTAGTAGCCCCCCGCCCACCGCTTCAGCCGGTTTCACGTACGCCGCAACCTCGTCACCGGGAATCACCGGCTTCCTGGGGTGCAATACCGTCTGAATTTTCGTGGCGAGTTTCATTTCGCCCCAGAGGGCGTCCCTGGCCAGAATGAGTTCACTGGTCCTTTCGGCGACCTTGTGCTCCAGGTGGATGTTGTGTTTTTCAACTTCCGAACAGACGTACGCGAATTGCGTCACCAGGGTATTGGACATGCTCAGTATGACAAACATGAAGCCGTATTCCCTGAGATAGATGCGGTCAAATAAATCGCTCCCGGTAAACGTGTCTGACACGGCGCAGATAAAAAAAATAACGACGCTATGTTCTGCAGCACCGCCCGGTCCCTTGTCTCCGGTACCGCATACCATTTCATATGGTAATAATGATACTCCGGGCATTAATGATAGCAAGGAATTTTTTGCTTCAGTTCATCGGGGGCGGTTGCCGGTAGCACTCGTTAAACAGCATGATCAGGTCATCCCTTGACAGCTCCTCTGTTTCATTGAAAAACGCCGATGAACGCTGCATCATCCATTCTTCCCGCGGCCCCCGGACATTGTAATAAACGGAAGGGAAGAATTTCACGTCAAGGCCCCCCAGAAAGGCGATAGTGTCCCGCACTTCGTCTTTCGTCTGGCCGGGCAAACCAAGGATAAAGTAGGCGCGCACGTTCATGCCGAGCTTCCGCGCGGCCCGGGCGATGCGGGCGAAGCGATCGGAATCGAAGGGCCTCCCCTGCTTTTTCTGAAGTTCCGCTGAATGGCTCATGAGGGATATGTTGAGCTCGCCGAAGCCGGCCCGCGACATGAGGGCAAGGATCTCCTCGTCCATCTGCTCAAGGGACACGCCGTTCATGGCGGCGCAGTCGAGGCGCGTACCGGAGGACTCCTGATAGGATATGAGCTCTCCAAGAAGTCGGGCGGCCCGTTCCCGCGACGCGAAGAGGTTGTCGTCCTCGAAATTGATCATGCCGACATTGAACCGCTCCGCGCATTCCCGCACTTCCGCCATGACCGAGTCAACGCTCCGCTCGCGGTACGCGCCGCCCCACACGGCATGGACCGTGCAGAAGCCGCAGCGGTTGGGGCAGCCGCGGGAGGTGACCATGGACGCGGCCCTCCGGCGGTAGACCCTGAAGTCGCGGTCGGCCAGGGCGTCCCGGGCGGGGAAGGGAAGGGAATCGATGTTGCCCACGGCGCTTCCTTCGTTCCGGACAACGGCGCCGTTCTCGATCCGGACGAGGCCCGGAACGCGGGAGGTGTCGCCTCCAGCGGCAAGGCGGTCCATGAGGGCGACGGCCGCGCCTTCACCTTCGCCGGTGACCACGAAGTCGGCCCCGGCCTCTCGCAGGTGGTATTCCGGGTAAAGGGCCGCGTGGTAGCCGCCGGTGACCACGGGAGCGCCGGGCGCCGCTTCTTTTGCCAGGGCGATGACAGTCTCGGTTTCCCGGTGATAGGGCGTGAAGAGTGACGGGATGAAGATGACATCGGCTTCGGTGGCGCTCACCCGCTGGCGGACCTCCTGGAAGCTGAGGCCGTAGTGGGAATAATTCCTGAAGGGAAACCGGTAGCGCGGGTCGCCGTGGCCGATGTAGTCGCTGAGGTATGAAAACTCGCTCGGGAGCGGCAGCACGCGCTTCTTCGGCGAATGCCCGTTGACAAGGACAGCGTCGTGGCCGGCTGACCGCACCGCGGCCATGATGTAGAGGAGGCCCAGGGGCTGTCGCCGTATCGACGTTGAGTAGAAGTCCCGGACCGGAGGATTGATGAAGCAGGCCCTCATTTTTTCTTGGGCGTGCGCCCGGCGCGCTGTCTGCCGGAAAGGGCGAAGTAGAGGTGATAGGCGCAGTCGGGGCCCACCAGCTTCGCGGCCTCTTCCGGCGGCAGGGACGCCTTGCCTTCCAGGATGATTCTCCGGTACTTGTATTTGAGCCGGGCTATTTCCGCTTCAGCGTTATTCATTACCGGTGGTTTGCTTCCATCTGAATTTTATCCTTGTATAATAATATATCCGGGAGGATATAAAGTCAAGGGGCGAGGTATGGTTTTACGTGCATTTTCATAGATCACCCTGTCCCTCCGAGGGGCGCGGAATACTGGCATCCATGTGAAAAATAGATGCTTCCCTGCCTGTGTATCTCAATGTTTCTGCAAAACAGCAAAAATAATGATTGAACTGTCTCGCGGACAGTTTTATTTTTGAGTTTGATGGCATTACGGTTGTATGGTAACTACGCCCCCCATCGGGGGGACGGGGGTATGGCAAGCACCAATGGTGCTGCAGGTAAAAAGTATGGATTCAATCACCGAGGATTTATATGAAAAGTGGAATTCGCAATGTATCAGCCCTTCTTGCCTGCGCGGCAGCGGTTTTTTTCGCGACCGGCCTGTCGGCAGACCAGAAGACCATCCTCGATTATTACCGGCTCCTGGACCAGTCGAAGCTGTCCGGCGGTAAATTCACTTTCTACAGGGATAAAGGAGCGTGGCGGGTAAAATCCCCCATCACTGAAGCCGAGCTCAAGCCTGTCGTGGACATCCCCGGCGGTTATCTGAGCGTGTCCGACCCCGGCACCGGCGGCGGCACCTACACCCAGGAAACGGCCCTCTTTCTCACCCGGTCGGGCGCCGCGTACCTGGGCGTTAACGAAACGACTTTCAACGGCGCTTACTTTGAGCGGGCCATCCGCTTTTATCGCCATGACGGGAAGAGGCTTGTTCCCGATGATTCGGTCCTTCCCGCCGTCGAAGCGCGGCTCTTTTTCAAGGACGGATACAACCTGTCGCCCGTGGCGGCTAAAGTCAGGATGGGGTATTCGCTTCCCCGGAAAGGGACCACGGTGATCGTCTTCATCGACACGATGCTGCTGGAGCGCGCGGCGCAGAGCGGCGAGTTCCCGCCGAAGGAGGCGAAACAGAGCCGGGATGCGCTGAACAATATCACCCACAGCAAGATAGAATTGAAATGGGACACGGAGAAGGGGCGCTTCGTCATCGGCAGAACAATAGAATAGATTGAGGGCGGTCAGAAAACGGCTCCCTGGGTCTGGCCATGGCCCGTCACCCGGTCGTATTCCTCTGATTCCCTGGTGATTTTTCGGAGGGTGTCGGCCCAGGCAAGTCCCGCTGAAAAGCAGTCCATTGATCGCACCCGCTTTTTAGCCGCATCGACCGACCTTGTGAGAATGTCCACGTGGCCCTGCTCGTGCGCGGCGAGGTTGTTCCAGAAGACACGGAACCTCTTCCGCAGCCCGGGGTCGGGATTCTCCGGGTCCCATGAGGGCATGGTGACCGTGCAGGTGACGGTGACCTCCCTGCAGTTCCAGGCCAGGTTCCAGTCGGTGTACGCGTGCCAGCCGCGGGGCCCCTTCCGTTTCATCTCCGCGCGGAGTTCTTCCGGGGTCGAGCCTGATATGCTGTAATACGCGATTTCCGCATTTTTTATTTCAAACAGGGGCGGCAGGTCGCCGCCTGCGCCGGCCGCCGCGGCAAGGGTGAAGATCAATGAAGCCAAAGTTATCCCTGCGGTTTCTTTCATGGCGCTAACGCGCTCCCGCTTTTTTTATGACGCAGCGGCTCATCACTTTTTTATCCGGACCGTACGGGGCAGGCCTTGACTCGTACCACTTCCGGGCAGCGTTGTAGATGAAGACCTGCGCGGCGCCATGGGGTTTTCCGTTTTTCGTAAACCGGCCGATGGTCAGCATGGATCCCTTCAGCTCCCACCGGATTGGGCCGCTTACCGCGCGTTTCCCTTCACGCTCCTCGAAGGTCCCGCCGCCGTCGCCGCGGAACACGAAGGACGCAGACGGGCAGTTGTAGGGCGCGTCCGTTCCGGGAAAGCACCTGCACAGGGCCCTCCACGCGCCGGCCATGGCGGTATTGCCGGGATCCGCGGGCTTCCCGGCCACGGGCCTGCCCTCTTTCCATATCCCCCTGACGGTTCTGCCGCCGGCGAAGCGCATGGCGCCGGCGCCGTCCATCCTGCCGTTTTTCCACTGCCCCTTATAGCGGTCGCCGTTTTTCCACTGCATGGTGCCGGCGCCTTCCATCTTCCCGCCGGAGAAATATCCCTCGTACCATTCCCCGGAGGGCCATCCCAGGGCGCCCCATCCCTCGAACAGGCCGTTCTTCCAGGACCCGCGGTACCTTTTTCCGTCCTTCCAGGTCATGGTGCCTTTGCCGTCCATGACGCCGTTGTTCCACTGGCCGGTATAGGTGTCGCCGCTGGCCCAGGTCATGGTGCCGGTGCCGTCCACGCAATCGCCCTCCGCGCACTGCTGCGCCCGGAGACCGCTTCCGCCAAGGAACACCATCAATGCCAATGAAACGCCTATGCAGGTATGTTTCATTGGCCGTTCACCTTCATCAGGCTCCGCATGGTCTGTACCATACCAGGCCGCGGGCAGTTGTCAAGAATAAAGGAAGGGGATGTTCCGCGAAGGATTTTGAATTGATCTTGACGCGCAACCGTCGTTATGGATAGATTAATCGTCATTTTTCCGGCGCTTTCACCGGCAGAGGGCGAACGCCGCGCCGGATGTTGCGTTTGAGGAGGTCATTCGGCAATGAATAAAAAAAAGCTGATTGCCGTCGCGGGGATGGCCGTTCTGGCCGTTATCATCCTGACCCTGGCCCTGAGGAAGAAAGGGGGCGAGGGCTTCGTGATCGACCAGAACCAGGGCATCAAGCTGAAGGACATAGAGCTGTATTACGGCAGGGTCGATTTCAACGATACTACCGTGAAGGAGTATTTCGCTGATAGCGTCATCAATCCCTACACTTTGAAGTTTTTCATGGCCATGGACGAGAAGTTCAAGGACTCCAGGAACCTGGAGGAACACCTGGAGCGGGCGCGGCAGTATCTCTACTCGGCGCTGCCCCAGGACGAGGCCGATAAGATCCTCTCACTCTACAAGGTCTACATGAACTACCAGATCAGCCTTGCCGACAAGACAAAGGAGTGGGGGACCCCCAGGACCGCCGAAGAGGCCATCGCGCTTCTCCACAGGCTCCAGGATTACCGCCGCGAGGTCTTCGGCCGGGAGAACGCCGACGCCCTCTTCGGGGCCAGCGTCAAGGCCCAGGAATATCCCCTGCGCCGCGGCTCGATCATCGCGGACAAGGATATGTACGGCGCGGAAAAGGAGAAAAAGATCAGGGAGCTGAACAGGGCGATGTGGGGCGACGAGGCGAACAGCGTGGAAGGCTATGCCAAGCCCTATACCCGCTACCAGGAGAAGCTCAAGATCTACCAGAAGGACCTGTCCGAGATGAAGTCCGACAATGAGCGGCAGACAAAGATCAGGCAGTTTCGCCAGGAGCTCTTCACCGAGGACCAGGTAAAGCGGCTCGACGAGGTCGACCGCGTCATAGCCGAGGAGCAGAAAAAGGAGGACAGCTACCGCGCCCAGGAACAGCGGATTAAGAGCGATCCGAACCTTGACGGCGACGGGAAAGAGCAGAAGATACGGGAGCTCCAGGAACGGACCTTCGGGGACGAGGCGGAGGCGTTCCGGCGCCGTCAGGCCATCGAGCGGGGACTTGAGCAGGTGGGGAGGTAGGCCGTTGTTCCGGGAAACAAATAATAATGACAACAGGAAATGAATGTTAGATAATATTGTGATACCAAGAATAATTTGGACGGTTTTGGTTCCTAATTTTACATTTTCTAAATAGTGTGTTTTTTGGTTGGAATATCTTTGAAAAAAAATCATTTAACATTATCATACTAATAGGTGGTTATATATTTTTTATCACTGCTGTCCCATAGATTTTAGAACTCCAAAACCAACTGTAGATCGCCCATACTTTTTCGGCTATTATCAGGCGGTGATTTTTTCATGAGTAATTGAAAGATTTCTCTATGGAACAAT